>Ga0268280_1000457_pt1 | contig 34893 bp, 36 predicted proteins | sample saktaG_9_FD_190139 | JGI IMG/M metagenome (GOLD analysis project Ga0268280, IMG submission 190139) | Saline water microbial communities from Sakinaw Lake, British Columbia, Canada - sak_2011_5_24_40m | ecosystem: Environmental > Aquatic > Non-marine Saline and Alkaline > Saline ...
TTCCGATTGGAATTAACAATATTGTCATCGCGGTCCGCAGTGAATTCGTTCAGGGATACGGCCATATCGGGGCTGAGATCAAAAATATCGACGTCCGATACCCTTCCGCCTTCCCGCAGCTTATTATCAGGGATCTGCTCGGCAAGATAATTCCTGCTGGAAAAACTCCTGAAGATACAGGAATATGCATGATAAGCGCAGAAGCAGTTGCATCTCTGGGAGAGGCGTTTTTACACAACCGGATCCCGACCGGAAAAATAATAACCGTAATATACAAGGATGAGAAAAAACTTGTTTCAGCTCGAATAGGAACACCGGCAGGAGATGTTTTAAAAGCCCTGAACATCAATATTAATTACGGAGACCGGCTGATAACAGGCGGACCGATGACAGGCTCCTGCATTTATTCGGAAGATTATCCTGTTCTGCCCTCAACCGATGCAATCATGATCCAGGACGGAAATTCAATTGAGCCTTTTTCGGACTACCCGTGCATAAACTGCGGGGAATGCATAAGGATATGCCCGACGAATGTTCCTGTAAATATGCTTGTCAGATATCTCGAGACAAAAAGATATCAGGAAGCGGCGGAACAGTATGACCTTTATTCATGCATTGAATGCGGCCTTTGCGCTTATGTCTGCGTATCAAGGATGCCTTTATTGCAATACATTAAGCTTGCCAAACATGAACTTGCCGGTATCAAACTAACGGAGGCGGCAAATGTCTGATCGGAAAAAACTGATTGTTTCCCATGCCCCCTTTTTGCACAGCGGGAGCAAGATATCGACCCGGAGTTATCACATAATGCTTGCGGCGCTCCCTGCCGTTCTACACGGCTTTTACCTGTACGGAATTCCTGCGGTCGGAGTTGTCGCGCTTTCAATCTCTTCTGCAATTATATGGGAATACCTGATAAACCGCTTAACCGGGAAGCCGACTACAATCGGCGACGGAAATGCGGCATTAATCGGAATGATGCTCGCCATGCTTTTTCCCGCAACAACTCCCTGGTGGACGGTTATAACGGGAACCTTTGTCGCGATGGTGGTCGGAAAGCACATATACGGAGGAATAGGCGGAAATCCTTTCAATCCAGCACTGATAGGAATTGCCATACTCACACTATCCTGGAAGAATTTATTTAATATCGATTATGCTCTTTTGAATTACGACTTCGGTTTTCAGGCGGCATATCCTCTTGCCGCCCTGAAGCATGGAGGCCCCGCTGCAGTCGACTCCTTTAATCTCTTCAATCTTTTTATAGGACAGCAGACAGGCAGCATCGGATCGGCCTTTGGTCTTGCCCTTCTTCTCGGCGGAATCTATCTTATTGTAATGGGTTTTATACGGTGGGAAATACCTGTTTCTTTCCTTGCCGGTCTTCTGATTACTTCCTTTCTTTTTCACCTGTCTGATTCTGCCCGCTTTGCCGGACCCATGTTTCACCTTTTAACCGGAAACACTCTGCTGGGTGCTTTTTTTCTCACAACCGAAGACTCTTCGTCTCCAGTCAATTTTGTTTCGATGCTGATTTACGGGACAGGAGCCGGAGTCATGATTATTCTCATCAGAAACATCGGAGGCCATGTTGACGGTGCGGTTTTTGCGATTCTTCTCATGAACCTGGCTAATCCGCTTTTAGACAAGATCAGACCGAAAGCCCTTGGAAAGGTCGGCAGTCATGCGTGAAATGCTCAAAATGATAATAGTTCTGACCGTCTTATGCTCTTTTTCGGGCGGACTCCTTGCTGCACTTCGAAATGAAACAATGGAAAAGATTGAGAACCAGCAGCTTGAGTTTGTCAAAGGGCCGGCAATCCGTAATATTTTAAAAGGATCATCGAATGATCCGATTGCCGACCGTTTCAAAATCAAAGTCGGGGAAACCGAAAAAAGTTTCTTTGTGGGAAAATTCGACGGAAAAGCAGAAACCGTTGTCTTTGAATCCACAGGAAAGGGTTTTGGCGGAGATTTTGGCATTATGCTTGGAGTCAATGTTGCAGACGACAAGATCATTGGCATAGGCGTTACCACTCACAGTGAAACACCCGGAATCGGCTCAAGAGCCCAGACAGACCCTCGTTTTGCAGCTCAATTCAAAGGGCTTCCCCTTGCGGGCGATTTCAAAGTCAAAAGTGAGGGTGGGCAGGTCGATGCCATTTCAGGTGCTACCGTCACCTCCAAGGGTGTCGCAGGCGCTGTTACTGATGCTGTAAAAACTTATACAAGTCTGAAACCACAGCTTGCGGAAAAATTGAAGGGATTTAAATAGGGAGAAGCAGATGGCAAAGACCTTAACTCAGGAATTTACAAAAGGATTGTGGGCTGAAATTCCGCCATTCCGGCTTGTGCTCGGCTTATGCCCGACACTCGCGGTTACAAAAACAGTCGAAAATGCTATTGGAATGGGGGTTGCCGTTATTTTCGTTCTTGTCGGATCCAACGTCCTGGTTTCGATGTTGCGGAAAATTATCCCTTCAAAGGTAAGAATTGCATGTTTTATCATTGTTGTTGCGACTTTTGTTACTGTTGTCGAGCTCCTGATGCAGGCCTATACTTACCCGCTCTTTCTGAAACTGGGTATATTCATACCACTCATCGTTGTTAACTGCATTCTTCTCGGCCGCGCGGAAGCGTTTGCTTACAAGAATGGGATAATACCTTCCTTTGCAGACGGACTTGGCCTTGGAATTGGCTTTGCGATCTCTTTAACTGCTCTTGCGGCAATCCGGGAGGTTTTAGGAAGCGGGACTTTTTATGGAACCCAGATTTTCGGCCCTTCTTTTCAACCTTTTAATTTCATGGTGGAAGCGCCCGGCGCATTTGTGTGTCTCGGGCTCATGCTTTGCGTAATGAATACCATTGGCAAAAAATAGGAGTCATTATGGGTGACTATGTTCTGCTAGCCATAAGCTGTATACTTATAAACAACATATTGCTGATGCAATACCTCGGAAACTGTCCTTTTCTGGGAACGTCAAAGAAAATGGAGACAGCTGTCGGAATGGCAATGGCCGTTATTTTTGTTCTCGTCCTGGCCGGAGCCATCACCTGGCTGACCGAGATGTTTATTTTAAGAAAATTCGGGCTTGAATTCTTAAGGACAATGTCTTTCATACTTGTTATTGCCGCCCTTGTTCAGTTCGTGGAAATGTTTTTAAAGAAGAGCATCCCGGCCCTTTATGCAGGACTTGGCATCTTTCTCCCTCTTATTACAACAAACTGTGCGGTTCTGGGTGTCTGCCTGATAAATATCAAGGAGGAATATACCTTCATCGAATGCCTTGTATCTTCTTTTGCATATTCTGCAGGATTCGGCCTTGCACTGATACTTTTTGCAGGAGTGCGCGAACGGATAATGCTTGCAAGGGTTCCGAAACCGCTTCAGGATACTTCGATAGGCCTTGTGACTGCAGGACTTCTTTCCCTTGCATTTTTTGCTTTCAAAGGTATGGCTTGATCACAGATTCTTCTCCCAATTAGTTGAGAGAAAGGGGCCCAGAATTCGTGGGTTCAAAGGGTTATGACTCGTGTTTCATATGATCCGCCTCACGACTTACGCCTTACGTCTCACGACTTATACCTCCTGCCTACTCATCGCTTTCAGTGAATCTATAAGTTCCGCCATGTCATTAGGGATAGGAGCTTCAAACTCCATTGTCTTCTTTGTGGAAGGATGGCAGAATCTTATGCGCCAAGCATGAAGCATCTGCCTTTTAACTGATTTTAAGAGCTCTTGTTTCTCTCTATTATTTGTATTGGGCGCTTTAATCCTGGTGTGCCCATAGACCTGATCTCCTACAACAGGGTGTTTTATTGCAGAGCAGTGAACTCTTATCTGGTGTGTTCGGCCTGTTTTTAAATCGATGCTTATAAGAGACACAACCCCTAAACGCTCAACAACTTTCCAGTACGTTTCAGCAATTCTTGGTTTGCGGGTTACAACAGACATTTTTTTTCTGTCTGAAGTATGTCTTCCGATCGGAAGCACAATCGAACCGGAATCCTGTTCCATACTCCCATAAACAAGAGCCACGTATTTTTTTTTGATTTTTCTTTCCTTGAATTGAAAAGAGAGAAAAGCATGTGCAAAATCGTTTTTTGCGGCTACAAGCACTCCCGATGTGTCTTTGTCCAGTCTGTGAACAATCCCAGGTCTCATTTCACCGCCGATTCCGGCAAGATCGTGGCAATGAAACAAAAGGGCATTGACAATGGTACCTGAATAATGGCCCGGAGCAGGATGAACAACAATACCAGGCGGTTTGTTTATTACTATAATATCCGCATCCTCGTGCAGAACATCCAATTCTATGGGTTCGGGAAGGTACCTGCCAGGCTCTGGGTCGGGAATAGTCCCGGATATCTTATCGCCGCATCTGACTCTGTATCCTGGTTTTTTTACATTATCCTGTACGGTTATTTTTCCGCTCAGGATGAGGGAGGCGGCAATGGATCTGGAACAGGATGGTATTAATGAGGAGACAACCACGTCAAGACGCTGCCCTGAAGCGGATTCGTCAGCACAAATAACAAAATCACCATGTAAGGGGCCCGGGATTTGAGGGTTCAAGGGTTCAGGTGAACAGACAAAAGGCCGAAAGCAAATAGACTGTAAACTGTTAGGCTGTAGGCTTTTAGCTAACAGCCTTTCGCCTTTCGCCTTTCGCCTCACGCCTTTCGCCTCACGCCTTATTTAAAGACTTTGCTCATCGTGAACAAACAACGATTCGATCTCTGAAAATATCTTGTCTTCGCTGGTGTTCCTTGCGGTCGAAAGTTCCTTGACAAGGAGAGTCTGGGCTGTATCATAAAGCTTTCGCTCTCCGAAAGAAAGATCCTTTGTAAGCTTTAAAAGATAAAGATCCCTGAAAACCTCCGCGACATCGTAGAGTGAACCGGTTTTAATTTTATCCATGTAGTCCCTGTATCGCCGGTTCCATGTCTGGCTGTCAACAGGCGCGTCTTTCTTGTTTTTCATGAACTCATAAATCTTGGGGACTTCCCGTTCACTTATCACATCCCTTAATCCGACCGAATCTACATTCCATGTCGGGATCATGATAACCATGCCGTTTTCAAGAACCTTGATGATATAGAAATCGTGCTTTTCTCCGTTTACAACCTTGTTTTCAATTGCCTCAATTCGCCCGACCCCGTGCGCCGGATAGACTGCAAGATCTCCTACACGGAACGCACGCACATCTTTTCTTTTAGCCAGCACCTGCACTTTAACCTGTTTACCGTTTATTTTTGGGCTCATATTATTTTTTGATATTACTCCATCATGCAAGATTATTAATAGAAACGTCTATTTTCATACAAAATACGATTTACATTTAACATACTTTTCATAAACAAGCAAATAAAAAAGGATTGGCGCCATATGGACACGCCAATCCTTTATATTTTCAGCCTTCAGCCTGTTTCTTTATTTTCTGATTTCTGGTTCGTTCTTCGTAGTTCGATGTTCGTGATCAGACTCACTATCCCACTGATTCCCTGACCCCGACCTCTTTATTAGCCTTGCACCTCCCGCCTTATGCCTCGCCACAACTTACTTCTCATGCCTAGCGCTTGTGCACTTATGGGTTTTTTTCGTTAAACATGTTCATCCCTTCCGTTATTCCATCACAAAGGACCGTAACTGCGGCATCCCGGGCCGTTTTTATTATCCGGTCAAGATCATCTTTTTCCTTATCGCTGAACCGTCCCAGAACATAGTCGGAAACACTGATCCCGGATTCGGAACGCCCGACACCTATGCGGAGCCTTGGAATATCATCTCCTCCAAAAGTATCTATTATCGATTTTATGCCTTTGTGACCTCCATGCCCCCCTTTTACATTTATTTTTAATCTTCCAAAAGCAAGGTCTATGTCATCATAAATAATCAGCATATCCTCGCGTAATATTTTGTAATAATTCGAAAGGTTTTGAACCGGGGGACCGCTCCTGTTCATATAGGCCATCGGCTTTGCCAGAACAACATCAATCCCTTTTATTATCCCGCGCCCATATACCGCTTCGAACTTTTTTTTCTCAACCGGAATCGAAAACGCCTCCGACAATGCATCAACCACCATAAAGCCTGCGTTATGACGGGTTTTGGCATATGTATCACCGGGATTACCCAGCCCAGCAAACAGGCAAACTCTTTTATCTGGCATAAATTATTCTGTTAGTAAGTTAAGAAATAATTTCGGGTTCTTCTCCCAATTTTATATGAGAATAAAGGAGTCCGAATTCAGGATACAGAATAAAAACAATACTCTGGTTATTCTGGCTCATGGTTTCTGTATTCTCATGCTTCGTTGTGCCCGCGCCGGACATGAAGATTAGTTGGGAGAAAGGGGTCCAGGATTCCAGGGTCCAAGGATTGAAGATTTCCCGCAGCTAAGCTGCGGGAAATGCGTTCACTGTTTCGGTTCAATGTTACGGTTATTTTTTAACAACGGCCTACACGGGAATTCGTTATTCTTTTCCGCCGGTCTTTGTTTCTTCCTTGACTTCGGTTTCTTCTGCAACCTCACCTTCTTCTTCAGCAACCTTTTCTTCTACCTTGGTCACAAGAACAGTTACTACCGTATAATTCACATCCGCAGGAATCTCAACTCCTTCAGGAAGCAGGATGTCTCTTACATGTATTGAATCGCCAATATCAAGTTCGGTGATATCAATCTCGATTGCCTTAGGGATTCCGACAGGTAAACACAGCACATCTATATCTCTCCGGACAACCTGAAGCATCCCGCCTAAATCAATACCCTTTGCAATTCCTCTGGTGACAATGGGAACTTTAACCTTGATCTTTCTGTCCATAGAAATTTCATAAAAATCAATATGCAGATATTTCCTTGAAACAGGGTGGACTTGCAATTCCTTGATCATGGCAGTTCTCGTATGCAGGCCGCCGTTTTGGATCTCGAGGTTTAATATAACCTGTCCTACATTTGACTTTTTAAATATATCTTCAAGTTCTTTGGTTGAAACCGACAGCAAAACCGTCTCTTTCCCAGGGCCATAGATTACAGCCGGAATTTCTCCCGTGCGGCGCAATGCTCTGGCCGGACTGTTCCCGACAAATTCTCTTACCTTTGCTTTAAGCTGTATTAACTCCAAGAGTATTTCCTCCTAATTGAGACCTTTGCATAACATCCTCATTTGCCCGACTATCTTGAATCGTTCGTTTCTGGTCTCTGGTTAAATGTTAAATTTCTGATTTATTTTGCTTTGTGCCTCTGTGCCTTTGACCCGCTGCGACTAAAAAGTCTTATACAAACAGGGAGGTCACAGAATCTCCATTATAACTACGGATTATCGCCTCTCCGACGAGTTTTGATATTGATAATACCTCAATTTTAGAGCATTTTAAAGCTTCTTCTCTCAAAGGTATCGAATCGGTTACAACAATGCTCTTTAGAGCCGAATCATTTATGCGCTGCACTGACGGACCGGATAAAACAGGATGCGAACAGCAGGCATGAACTTCTTTCGCTCCATTCTCCATAATTGCAGCCGAAGCCTCCGTAAGGGTACCTGCCGTATCAACCATGTCATCAAGAATTATTGCAATCTTTCCGCTCACCTCTCCAATAACCGACATGGCTTTTGCCTTGTTTGGAGCCTCACGTCGTTTATCGATCACAGCCAGGTCGCAATTAAGACGCTTTGCATAAGCCCTTGCCCTTTCCGCACCTCCTGCGTCAGGAGAGACTATAACAAGATTATTCCGAAACGTCGATTTTATATATTCAATAATAAACGGAGCCGCAAACAGGTTGTCGACCGGAATATTAAAAAAACCCTGAATCTGTCCCGCATGCAGATCCATTGTAATTACTCTGTTGGTTCCCGCAACAATTAGAAGATCGGCAACCAATCTTGCGCTTATTGGAACACGTGGAGCCACCTTCTTATCCTGCCTTGAATAACCGTAATATGGAATAACCGCGGTTATTCTCCGCGCCGAAGAGCGTTTTAATGCGTCAATCATTAGAAGCAACTCAACAAGGTTTTCATTTACAGGAAAACATGTTGATTGAATTACAAAAACGTCCTTTGCCCTGACGTTTTCATTTATTTCGATCTGGATCTCCCCATCACTGAAGGTTTTAACCTTGGCTCCGCCCATCGTAACTTTTAAATAATCACAAATTTTGTTTGAAAGCTCAGGATTTGAGTTGCCCGAAAAAATCACATAGTCATTCATTTTTTTCTCATTTTTTATTGGTTAAGCCGTTGTTCAAAAATAACCGTAACATTGGAACTTCGTGAACTGCATAAGGAACCGTAACACATAACAAAATGGTCTGAAATGTAATAGTTATTTCGTAACGGCTCCTAACAACTTGCTGTCTTGGTTGGGGCGGGAGGATTCGAACCTCCGGATGCAGGAACCAAAATCCTGTGTCTTACCGCTTGACGACGCCCCAGTGTCCGGTGTTAAAATAACAAAATCCGAATATCGAATATCGAATACCGAAACAAATTAAAAATATGAAATTGCTAAAATATTTCAGATTTCATATTTCGTGATCCGACTTACGCCTCACACCTCTGTGCCTTTGACCCTTGCTTTTCAGCGCCTTCGCCCTTGAGCCCTTGAATCCTCGAACCTTTTTTTTAACATATTGTATCAACAACAAAAACCCGCCACCTGCGGTTTTTCGAAAGAACATTCCCTGCATTTATTGCACTGTCATTATCGAGAAAAAGGCCGAATACAGACGATCCGCTTCCAGACATAAGAGCCCCTGCTGCCCCCTGTTTCAAAATGGCCTCTTTAGCCTCATTTATTTCAGGATATTTTGAAACAGTAACGGATTCGAGATCATTGCAAAGAAGCTTTGCATGAAATTCCTGTACGAAAATGAGTTTTTTAAGTTTATTTTTGCAATTTGTCAATCTCAAATTCAGATTATTATATACTTCCTGCGTTAATACACCAAATCCCGGGTAGACAATCAGTATCTTATAGGGCAGTTTCAGAGGATATTCTTTCAGCTTTTCACCTATTCCGGTTGCTAAAGCAGGTTTTCTATACAAAAAAAACGGGACATCAGCTCCGATCTCGAGTCCCATTGCCATTATCTCTTCAACAGGAAAAGGATTGCCGAACCATCTGTTTAAACACGATAAAACAGTAGCAGCATTGCTGCTGCCTCCACCAAGTCCAGCCCCTGCCGGAATATTTTTTTCAATATGTATCCTTACTCCTTCATTTGTTCTGAATTTCCCGAGAAAAAGAGACGCAGCCTTCAGAGCATGGTTCCTTTCATCACAGGGAATTTCAGGATCGGTGCACGTGACAGTTGTAATGCCTCCGCCAAAATCAAAAGATATTACATCGTACAGGCTTACACAGCAAATTAAAGATACTATATCATGGTATCCATCCGGCCTTTTCCCCGAAACATGCAAAAACAGGTTTATCTTTGCAGGCGAAAGTATTTTCAAATAACAACTCTTTCCTGGTTTATGGCTATGTATTAGAAGTTAAGTTTTAATAGAAGGATTTGAGGATTCAGGTGAACAGGCCGAAGGTAGATAGACTGAAGACTATTAGTAACTTCTGACCTCTGGTCCCCGACTACTGATAACCGATCACTGATCCCTGGTTACTGACCCCTCAAACACTTTCACTATCTACTATTTACTATCTCCTATTTCTTCAGCTTGGCAATAATATATCCGGCCTTCGACCTCCAAAGGAGAATCTGAAAGGTGTCATCTTTTTTAATCTTTCCAATGGCTTCGGTATAATCTTTTACCGATTTTACAGCCTGATGATTAACCTCTCTGATGATGTCGCCCGGCGCTATCCCCGCTTCAGCACCTTCCCCGTCGGAATCAACTCCGGCAACAATTACACCCTCTTTTTCAGTTATGCCAAAACGCTTGGCTATCTCAGGTGTCAGATTAGCAACCCGGATTCCTGTCTCATCCGCCTGCCCTTTCATTGAATCTTTTGTTGATGCAATTTTTTCGTCCATTCTTTTTGCTACTTCCACATGGAATGTCTTTTCCTTGCCGTCCCGCAATATCTTGATTTTAGCAACATCTCCCACGCCAATATCGGCAACCATTTTTAAAAGGGTCCTGCTTGATTCTATCTTTTGGCCGTTAATCTCAATGATAATATCCTTTGGCCTGATCCCTGCTTTATCGGCAGGATCTCCGGGAATCACATCAGAAACCAGAACGCCTTTCCCGTCTTTGATTCCAATATACTCTGCAAGGTCAGCCGGCAAATCCTGGATCGTCACGCCGAGCCAGCCTCTTGTTACATCTCCGTGTTCCTTCAATTGCTCAACGATTCCCTTAACCAGATTTATCGGGATCGCAAATCCTATACCCTGTCCGCCTGCTATTATGATCGTATTGATGCCTATAACCTCACCACTCATATTTATAAGAGGACCGCCGCTGTTGCCCGGATTAATTGAAGCATCGGTCTGAATGAAATCATCATAAGGGCCTGAGCCTATTACACGCCCTTTTGCGCTGACTATTCCTGCTGTAACTGTATGCTCCAGGCCAAACGGGCTCCCTATCGCCAGCACCCACTGCCCCACCTTCAGGGCATCCGAATCGCCGATTTTTAAAACAGGCAGGTTATATCCTGATTTTATCCTGATAAGAGCAAGATCCGTATTGGGATCACGCCCGACTATTTCAGCTTCAAATTCCTTCTCGTTTTTCAAGATAACCTTTATCTTATCAGCGTTTTCTACCACATGATTGTTAGTAACTATATAACCATCTTTATCAATTATAAACCCTGAGCCAAGGCTTCGCTGCTTAAATTCTTTCGGTTGATTCTGATTGAAAAATTTATTAAAAAATTCCTCCATCTGATCATCGTCACCGAACGGTCCCTTGTGGAACTGACGGAATATATTTCCTGTTTTCCCGGTTCTAACCGTCCTGATATTTACTACTGCCGGACTGGCCATTTCCGCCAGGGCGCTGAAACTTTCGGGAATCAACCGGACTTCAGCCGGTTTCGGCGCTGTAACTGATGAGACCATTCCGGCAAGTGAAATATCAGATCCGCCCCTTTTTGCCTTGTCGTCCGAAACGGAATTTAAACTGGAAATCCCCAGAATAATCATTATGAGGAATAAAACCATAAAAACGGCTCTGCGCCGTGTAATTGAATTTATTAATTTATTAATCCACATACATACCTCCTTCACTTCTTTTCCTTTACATAAATTATTCTTAAATCATAAAGGATATTTTTCAGCATGCTTTCCTCGTCTTTTGATAAATTTCCTCGGGTTTTTTCTTCAAGCATACAAAGGATATCAATAGTCTGTTTTGCCAGATCAAGATTAATTTCTTTTTTCCCGGTAGAAGGATTGTCAAGAATGCCAAGATTTACGAACGCAGATGCATTAAGAGACATTATAAAGGTTGGGAAATTAATTTCAGGAAAACACGCCTGAGCCTCATTTTCGCCGGGTTTTTCACCTGTTGGTCCGGCTTCTTTAGGCTCTTGCTCTTTTGCATCCTGAATCTTTTCTTTCTCTTTTTTTTCCTTATCAATATCCGTATTATCCTGAGAAAAAATTCTCCGGTCCTTTATGATAAAATCTTTTTTTTCTTCCGGCATATTTATTCTCCTTTACAGTTAACTGTCAAGGTGGATAGGCTGTCCGCCACACTGTTTGGCGGATTAGCTAACGGCCTTTAACATTCCACCTCATGACTTACGCCTTTCGCCTCACGCCTCACTTCTTTCCCTACTATAGCTCAAGAGGTATAACGCTTTTTACCATAGGAAGCGCTCTCAATTCCTCAACAACAGGTTCCGGTATCGGCAAATCGGTCTTGAGCAAAATAATATTTCTTGCGCCCTCTTCTTCCTGCCCGACCTGCATCCTGCCGATATTGATATTGTTTTTGCCAAGAGTGGTTCCGATACTCCCGATTGCGCCTGGTTTATCAAGATTGTGAATAAGGGCAAGATGTCCGCTCGGATGCATCTCAAGCCTGAAGTTGTTTATTCTTACAATCCTTTCGTCTTTCTTACCAAAAATAGTGCCCGCAATTGTAACCTGTTTATCCGCTGCAATTCCCTTAACGGTTATAAGATTTATAAAATCTTCCGATTCGGCACTTGCCGTTTCCGTTACCGTTATACCTCTTTCCTTTGCAATGAAATTGGCATTAACGAAATTGACATCATCCTTGACTATAGGCACAAGGAGGCCTCTTAAAACAGCAGTAGAAACCGGCGACATATCAAGCCCTCCAAAATCGCCGGTGTACTCGATAATGATTTCTTTGAGAGGCCCCGGTGAAAGTTGTGCAAGAAGGCTGCCCATCTTGTCTGCAAGGGAAAGAAACGGACCGATTTTTTTCAGAAGCTCTCCCGTAATAGAAGGAACATTAACGGCATTTACTATTGTGCCTTTCTTTAAGTAGTCAATTATCTGACCTGCAATAGCAGAAGCAACGTTTGCCTGAGCTTCCTGGGTTGAAGCTCCAAGATGCGGCGTACATATTACCCTGTCCAGTGCAAATAAGGGAGACATCCCCGGCGGCTCTTTCTCAAAAACATCCAGCGCAGCTCCGGCAACCTTACCTGATTTTAAGGCGTCATAAAGGTCGGCCTCATTAACGATTCCGCCGCGGGCGCAGTTAATTATCATGACACCGTCCTTCATCCTGTCGAAAGCGTTTTTGTTAAGCAAGCCCATAGTATCTTTTAATTTTGGAACATGAACGGTTATATAATCGGCTCTTTTATATAATTCATCAATGGTTACGCCCACATACCCTGCTTTTTCAATCCTCTCAGGAGTCACAAAGGGATCGTAGACGATTACCTGCATCTTTAGTCCCCGGGCACGGTCGGCCACGATAGAGCCAATCTTCCCAAGGCCGATAATCCCAAGTACCTTGTTGAACAGCTCACGACCTTCAAGATTCTTTTTTTCCCACTTTCCCGCCTTGAGAGAAGCCGTACCCCAGGGAATGTTTCTTGTTAGAGCCATCATCATGGCAATTGCATGCTCGGCAGTAGTGATAACGTTTCCTCCGGGAGTATTCATTACAACTATCCCGTGCTTGGTGGCTGCCGGTATTTCAACATTATCAAGACCTATTCCGGCCCGGCCTACAACCTTCAGGCGTTTCGCAGCACTTAAAAGATCCGCCGTCACCTTTGTGGCGCTTCTTATCACAAGGGCATCATACTCCCCGATAATGCTTTTCTGTTCTTCAGGAGATAACCCCGGCTTTACATCGACTTCAATCCCCTCTTCCTTCCGAAACATCTCAATGCCAATTGAATCCAGATTGTCGCTTACAAGTACTTTCATGGTTTTTCCCTCTCAGTCTATTTGCCTTGATTAAAATTCAATAAATCCGCAATAATATTATCGGGCTTTTTGTGAGTCCGAAAGCTTTTATTAGAAAAAAACGACCCTGGATTCAACAACTATTTATAATTATGTTAACTATTTGTTTTTTACTGTAGTAATATAAGATAGCTGATTATGATTGTCAACTTGCCATAAAATAAGTACCGTATGCCCAGACACGATCATATTAATTACCAAGATTCGTGGTTCGTGATCCGATTTACGACTCATGCCTTACGCCTTTTTATCATATAATACCTTGTTTTATCAAAAATATCTTTATATCTTCCCAGAAAAGAACAGGGTCTGGCGGGCAATCATTATGCCCGCAATCATAGGCGATCATTTTACAGTTTCGAGCTGCATTTGAAAGCGCAATTCCATGGCTGAACGGAATAATCTCATCTTTTTTACCGTGTATAATAAGTACCGGTCCTGAATATGACCCTACTGTCTCAAGATTGTCAAACGGATCGCGCATCAGGAAACCTGGAACAAAATATTTTAATGCGAAAGATCTGACGCTTGTAAATGTGGAGATAAGTATAAGAGCCGCAGAAGGACGGTTTCTTGCAAGTGCGCAGACCGCTCCTCCTCCTATTGATCGTCCGAAAAAAATTATGCGCGATGAATCAACATCCTTTCTCCCAGCGACAAAATCATATGCCGAAATGAATGCATCAGTAATGCTTCTCTGGGAGGGAGAGCCTTCAGAACGGCCGTAACCTGGATATTCAACCAGGAGAACGCCCACGCCAAGTTTCGTAAAACCCCTTAATTCTTCAGGCCAGAAATCTATCAACTCGCCGTTCCCGTGGGCGAAAATTACCGCGGGAGCCGGATTGCCTGCCGAATCTGAAACAGGAGGCATATACCATGCTTCGACTTTGCCGGAGTCGGTTTGAAGAATAATCTTTTCAATCCCGGTCGAGGGCATGTTTTCCTGCGGGAGGTTTTCTATCATGTAGCGCGGAAAAAGGACCTGTCTTTGCAAAATAAAAAGCAGACCGCAGTATACAAAATAGATCAGAATGAGAACTATCATCGGTTTGAATAAAATGTGCATTGGAAACCCCCTTTGCAGTTTAACTCCAAAACCATATTGACTATACAGGATAAATACATATATGCAAATTCGGTTTTGCCGTTTCGCAAGAAATTATTACGAAACACAACAACGCCCCCTGATTGTTAAAAAAGAAGCACAGGCAGAGACGAAATAAGGACTCCGTGGGCGTGTATCTGCTGGGGCTATACCGGTTTAATGGATGTCCGCCAAAGGTCTCTGGCGGATTGACGAAGTTTTAATCTTGATCTTGCAAAACGGCAAAACCGATTACATGTGCCAGCTCCTTAAGAGTTATGCAAAGCTCTTATCCTTGTAATCACATAGTTTCGTTAACGGGCAACCCGGACAAAGGGGTTTTCTTGCTTTGCATATCTCCCTCCCAAAATATATGAGATGGAGGCAGAAATCATTCCAATCTTTTTTCGGAATTATTTCCATCAGATCAAATTCTATCCTGACAGGATCTTTATTGTCCGAAAAATCCAGACGCTGCGAAATTCTTGACACATGGGTATCAACCACAATTCCCGGAATACCGAATGCGGCACCGAGAACAACATTGGCGGTTTTTCGCCCCACCCCGGGAAGACTGGTCAGTTCTTCCAGAGAAGCCGGAACCTCCCCGTTGAATTTCTCAATAATAGCCTTTGAACAGTTAATAATATTCTTTGTCTTATTCCGGAAATACCCTGTAGGCCGTATAAGCTGCTCAACACTTTCAGCAGGCGCATTCGCAAAATCATATGGGGTCTTAAGCTTCTTGAAAAGAGCTTTTGTGACAATGTTCACCTGCTTGTCTGTGCATTGCGCCGAAAGAATTGTAGCAACAAGGAGTTCAAAAGGATTGTCATAATCGAGCTGAGTCCTTACATCGGAATATCTATCTCTTAATATTTTTCTAATTTTTTCTGTACGGACTGAATTTTTCATAGTAGATTATAGCTCCTTTAAATCGAATTGACGGTTTCGTAAACGATCTCGGCCGGTCAGTTCTAAAAACCACGAATCCGCCTGAGGCTGAGAAGATGCAAATATTATTCTTTTCCCTGCTTCGAGCTCTTCGTGAACTTCATGGTGAAATTATTACTTTTAATTTAAATATATCATGATTGACAACCAAAAAAAAGCACGCGCTCTGGGTCTATGTTCAGGTGGACTCGACAGCATTCTGTCGGCCCTGGTTCTGCGCAAGAACAATGTGGAAGTCGAATGGATAACATTTGAAACCCCGTTTTTTTCACCTGAAAAGGCAATAAAAGCCTCAAAAACGACCGGCATCCCTTTGATCGTAAAAAATGTTACCGAAGAATATCTGACAATGCTGAAAAATCCGCATTGCGGATACGGCAGAAACATGAACCCATGCATGGACTGCCACTCCCTTATGTTCAGGATTGCAGGTGGTATTATGGAAGAAAGCGGCTTTGACTTTCTTTTCAGCGGCGAAGTGCTCGGACAACGCCCCATGTCCCAGACATTATCTTCGCTTCGCTATGTTGAAAAGCATTCCGGCTATGGAGGCTATATACTTAGGCCCTTGAGTGCAAAAAAACTTCCTGTGACGATACCCGAAAAAAAGGGCTTGATAAACAGGGAACTGCTGCTCGGCTTTTCCGGAAGGTCAAGAAAACCGCAGGCGGCACTTGCCGCAGAATTCGGAATTTCCGATTATCCCAATCCTGCGGGCGGTTGCCTTCTGACCGACAAGGGGTTTTCAAGGCGATTAAAGGATCTTTTTGAACACCAGGAATATTTTTCCGAAAATGAACTTAATATTTTAAAATTCGGCCGGCACTTACGTTTAAATCAAAGCACAAAAATTATCGTCGGCAGGAATCAGTCAGACAATGAGAATATTGAAAAGCTGTACAACCCATCTTCCGATATGCTCTTTAAGGTAAACCTCTTTCCCGGCCCCACAACGGTAATGCCTAACGGAGGAAAAAGAGAAATTGTTATTCTTGCAGCATCCATTTGTGCGGGATATGGCAGGGTTCCGGAATATTCACAGATCAATGTAACCGCCCAAACACCGAATGGCAACGAGATAATAAAGGTTCTCGCAATTCCACCCGGAAAGATAAGGCATCTTATAATATAGGGTTCTTCTCCCAATTAGTGGGAGAAAGGGGTCCGGGATTCGAGGAAGGGGTCGGGGCTTACAGCGGAATGTTTCTTGCGCGAAGCTGACCGCATGCTGCCGAAATATCCTGTCCCTTGCTCCGGCGTATTACTGTCGTATAATTTTTACTCATCAGAATTTCCTGAAAATTTCTGATCGCAGTTTCTTCAGGCCTTTTAAATTCGCTCCTTTCATGCTCATTAAAGGGAATAAGGTTTATTTTTGACTTTACAGGCCGGAGCAGCTTTGCGAGACGCTTTGCGTCATCTGAAGAATCATTTATACCTTTTATAAGTATATACTCAAACGTTATCCTGTTTCTCGGTTTCAGGTCATATGTCCGGCACGCCTCAATCAGCTCTTCAATGGGATATTTCCGGTTGACCGGCATAAGCTTGTTCCTGGTTTTATTCTCAGTCGCATTCAACGATACGGCCAGATTCACACTTGTATCCCTGCCGAGATCGTGAAGGAGAGGAACAAGGCCTGCTGTTGATACCGTAACCTTTCGCGATGAAAAACCAAGGCCGGCATCATCTGAAATAATCGTCTCTATCGCATTGACTACATTCCTGTAATTGGCAAGCGGCTCCCCCATCCCCATGAAAACAATGTTTGTAAGGAGAGAAGGGGGTTCAAGATCTTTTTGAATATCACGCACCTGGGAAACGATTTCTCCCATTGTAAGATTCCGGACAAAGCCATCCCTTGCAGTCATGCAAAACCCGCATCCCTGGGCGCATCCTATCTGGCTTGATATGCATAGAGTATAATGATTCTTTTCCGGAATAAGAACGGTTTCGATATGATTTCCGTCTCTTAATTCAAACAGATATTTTTTTGAACCGTCCTTTGATGTCTCGATTTTCTTCTTTTCGAGGCGGTCTATGGTAAAGTGCTGCGAAATAAGCTTTCTTATTTCAAGCCCGATGTCCGTCATCTCCTCGAAAGTATTCGCCTGTTTCAAATATACCCATTTTAAAATCTGAACCGCCCGGTAGGTTTTAATCCCTTTTTCATTGAGCCATATTGCAAGCTCATCTCTTGTCAGTTCGGTTATGTTTCTTTTACCTTGTAAGTTCATTAGTTACATTATATCTTATAATTGATAATTTTATATAAAAGTTAAGTTTAAGGCGCTTTGCGGCGACCTGTTTCCGACAAACCCGACAGCCGATTTCGTTGAAAGTCCGAATTTTCACCGCAAAGGAGACTAATCCGCTCCTTAAATCCTTGACCGGTTATAATTATTCTTGACATAATATCATTTTAAAATTATTTTCAAGATTTTAAATTAATTGAATGGTATATTCATGTTTGAAAATTTAAGTGAAAAACTAAATAATATATTCAGGCAGCTCAAAGGGCACGGTAAATTAACCGAAAAGAATATCGAAGAGGGCATGAAAGAAGTCAGGATGGCCCTCCTTGAAGCTGATGTACATTATAAAGTTGTTAAGAAGTTTGTTGCAGACATAAAAGAGCGCTCTCTCGGCCGGGAAGTAATGTCCAGCCTGACACCGGGCCACCAGGTCATTAAAATTGTAAACGATGAGCTGACCCGGCTTATGGGTTCGCAGCATCAGGATATCGATCTTTCAGGACCAAGGCCTGCGTCGGTTATGCTTGTGGGGCTCCAGGGCTCAGGGAAAACCACCACGGCGGGAAAACTCGCGATTATTTTGAGGCAAAGAGGTAAAAAGCCGTTTCTTGTTCCCGCAGATGTTTATCGCCCTGCCGCCATTGACCAGTTGAAAAAGCTTGCAGAGCAGATTGGTGTCCCTGCTTTCGAATCAACAGTTGATATGGATCCAGTTGATATTTGTGTTGAGGCAAGAACCGCCGCACAGAGGCAAGGCTGCGACACCCTTATTCTTGATACAGCCGGACGCCTGCATATAAATGAAGAGCTAATGGCGGAACTTGGCCGCATAAAGGCTTCGGTTAAACCATCCGATATTCTTCTTGTTGCGGATGCAATGACAGGTCAGGATGCCGTTAACATAGCTAAAGCCTTTAATGACTCTCTTGATATAGGCGGTGTTATCCTTACCAAGATGGATGGAGATGCAAGGGGCGGAGCCGCTTTATCCATCAAGGCGATAACCGATAAGCCGATAAAATTTATCGGGGTCGGAGAAAAACTCAGTGCTCTTGAGTCATTTCATCCGGACAGGATGTCTTCAAGAATTCTCGGAATGGGCGATGTTCTGACTTTTATAGAAAAAACCCAGTCCGTTGTTGATGAGAAAAAAGCTGTTGAGCTTGAAAAAAAGCTGAGAAAAAGCCAGTTTACTCTGGAAGATTTTCGCGACCAGATGGTTCAGATACGTAAAATGGGATCAATCACAGATCTTCTTGGCATGATTCCGGGATTGGGCGGTAATAAACAGCTTAAAAATCTCAAGGTCGATGAAAATGAGCTGGTAAAAATCGAGGCAATAATTAATTCCATGACTCCCGGGGAACGGAAGCAATATACCATAATCAATGGCAATCGCAGGAAAAGGATTGCCATGGGGAGCGGAACTAGCGTACAGGATATTAACAGGCTTTTGAAAAATTATGCACAAGCTATGAAATTAATGAAACAAATCAATAAAGGCGGCATGCGCGGTATCAGCCGTGGAATGTTACCGTTTTAAAGGAGAAACTAAGAAATGGCGGTTAAAATCAGGTTGGCAAGGCATGGGGCGAAGAAAAAACCGTTTTATAGAATTATTATTGCCGATTCGGAATGTCCGAGGGATGGAAGATATTTGGAAGCGGTCGGCACATATGATCCGGTTGCGAACCCTGCAAAAGTTGCGCTCAAGGGTGAGCGTATAAAATACTGGATTGATCAGGGAGCCAAACCTACCGATACGGTCAAAAATCTTTTGAAAAAGGAAGGTTTTTAAGATAATCTGAGTCGTCGTTCAAAAATAGCCGTAACAATGTAATGGTTATTTCGTAACGGCGCCTGAGACCATATATTTTTTTATCTACCCTTATCCTCAACTGCAACTGCAAGCAAAGGAGATGGAGCTATGAAAGAGCTGATCTATTACATTGCGCAGGCCCTGGTTGACAATCCTGAACAGGTTACAGTCTCAGAAATAGAGGGAAACCAAACCTCTGTGCTGGAACTTAAAGTGGCCAAAGAGGATCTGGGAAAAGTCATAGGCAAACAGGGCCGTACTGCACGCGCAATGCGAACAATTTTAAGCGCAGCTTCCGCCAAGATAAAAAAACGAACTGTTTTGGAAATAATTGAATAATCCATTGATTAATAATGGTTTTATTTCAATTGGAAAGATCGTAGGGTCACACGGGATTCAGGGTGCCGTTAAGGTTTATTCCTATGCGGAATCATTTTCTGTTTTTAAAACAGGCATCACGGTTCTTGTAAAAAATCCAGATGACTCAACGATAAAAGATTATAGGATTAAATGGTCCGCACCTCATTCTCGTTTTGTTCTTTTATTGTTTGAAGGGATAGACTCGCGGGTTCCGGCCGATAATTTAAAAGGGTTTGAACTTTTTATAAATAAAGCGGATCTCCCTGAACTTGAAAAGGACACTTACTACTGGAATGACGTTATAGGGCTTTTGGTATACTCATCCGATGATAATTATATAGGGCGTGTTGAATCCATAATTCAGACAGGCGCCAACGACATATATATTGTAGTAGATGAAAAAAATAATGAGGTTTTGATACCGGCAATAGAATCTGTTGTTTTACATATTGATATCATACAAAAAACAATGAAAGTTAATTTGCCTGAAGGCTTGTAACGGCTCCCGGATGAAATTTGCAGTTCTCACCATTTTCCCTGAAATGTTCGATTCTTTCTGGGCATATGGAATAATAAAAAAGGCGATCGCTGAAAATCATATTTCAGCATCAACAATCAATATAAGGGATTTTGCCGAAGGAAGGCATAAAACAACAGATGACAGGCCTTTCGGCGGTGGTTGCGGAATGGTTATGAAGCCTGAACCGCTGGCAACGGCTATCCGGAGGGCAAAAGAGCTGATTCCGGATTCAAAGACGGTTCTGTTAAGCCCGCAGGGAAAAGTTTTTGATCAGAAATCAGCGCAGGAATTTGCAGAATCGGAAGGACTGATTTTTGTATGCGGCCGGTATGAAGGAATTGATGAGCGCATAAGCTGCGATTTCATCGATGAAGAAATCTCGATAGGCGATTATGTGCTGACAGGTGGAGAACTTGGCGCGATGGTCGTCATAGAAGCTGTAACCCGGCTTATTCCCGGAGTTCTGGGAAGCGCCGACTCGGCTATACAGGATTCTTTTTCCGGCAGCCTGCTTGATTTTGGCCATTATACAAGACCGAGAGATTTTGAAGGATCCAAAGTGCCTGATGTGCTGATTTCAGGCAATCACAAGGATATTGAAAAGTACAGGCTTGAGGCTTCAGTGATTCGCACCTTTTTAAAGAGGCCGGATCTTCTGGAAAACAGAGCCCTTTCAAAAAAAGAGATTGAGATACTGAAAAAATGGTGCCGCGATATTGAGAAGATTATTGAAACCCAATCTTTACGTGGCTCTGGTACATTATCCGGTAATTAATAAATCCGGAAACATTATAGCATCTGCCGTAACGAACCTTGATCTGCACGACATGGCAAGGGCGTCAAGAACATACGGGGTAAAAAAATTTTATGTGGTTACGCCGATTGAGGACCAGAAGGAGCTCACTCAGGAAATTATCTCTCACTGGACAAGTGGAATCGGATCAACCTTAAACCCTGACAGACGGCAGGCCCTTGAACTTATATGCATCAGGGACTCTGTAAATGCTGTCATGGAAGATATAAGCACTGATGGGAAGGGTTATCCGAAAACGGTTGTAACAAGCGCAAAGGACAGTCCTGACTACATTACTTATCCGGAACTCAGGGAAATGCTTGAAGACTTTAACCCTTATCTTCTTGTTTTCGGAACCGGATGGGGACTTGCCGAAGAGATAGTTTTAAAAGCGGATTATCTGCTTGAACCGGTGAAAGGAAATACGGATTATAACCATCTCTCGGTAAGGTCAGCGTGTTCAATTATTCTGGACAGACTTATTAGCAGGTAAGAGATTATTTCCTGCGTTTTTCTTGCAGGAAATAATCTCATAAACTTACTTATCCCGTTTTTTCGGGGTTAGGGGTTGAAAAAAATATAAATTTCTGGCAGAAGGATTTTTTTGTCTTACCGGCTGATTAAATTATATTAAAATATCAGCCTGAAATTTGAAACAATAAGATAAATTTGATGAGTTAGGAGATTATAAATGGACCCGTTAAAGCAGTTGGAACTTGAAACCATGAGGCTCGATCATCCTGAATTTACAACAGGAGATACGATTAAAGTATATGTCAAAATACGAGAGGGTGAAAAGGAGCGCATCCAGGCATTTGAGGGAGTTGTTCTCGGCAGGCATAATGGGACATCCAATTCGACTTTTACCGTTAGAAAAGTTTCGTATGGTGTCGGAGTGGAACGTATTTTTCCTCTTCATTCGCCGGTTATTGATAGAATTGAAGTTTTAACCCACGGCCGTGTCAGGCGGGCTAAAATTTATTTCCTGCGAAAACTGAGAGGCAAAGCGGCAAGGCTAAAAGAGCGCCGTTAGGGGCCGTTACGAAACAACCATTATATTTCTAACCATTTCGTTACGGCCCCTTATGCCGGTTACGATATTACAACGTTACAGCCATTGTTGAACAACGGCTTAGAATAACGATAAATATACACTCAAGGGCACAAAGCCTCAAAAAGAATCTTTTCAGGCTTTGCGGCTCTTTGTGAGAAATTCGCAATAAAAAGCAAGTCCATGGAAAATGACCTGTTGGCATATGAAATGGATGCCTGTGAAAAAGGCTATGCGAAGATAGCGGGCATAGATGAGGCCGGCAGGGGACCTATTGCCGGCCCTGTTGTTTCAGCAGCAGTAATTCTTCCTCTATCATCTTATATAGAAGGTGTCACAGATTCAAAGCAACTGACACCCAAGAAACGCGATCTGCTTTACAAAAAAATATATGAACGTGCCCTTTCCGTCGGTATAGGAATAGTTGATCCGGCGGAAATTGAGCGCATAAATATTCTTAAAGCATCACTCCTTTCCATGGCAATGGCAGTCCAAAACCTTTCGCCGCAACCCGATTTTCTTCTTGTTGACGGAATTTTTCAAATCCCTTATGCTATCCCACAGATGGCCATTCCGCGGGGTGATTGTCTGAGTTTATCCGTTGCCGCAGCTTCAATTATCGCAAAGGTTACACGGGACAGGCTCATGGAAAAATATCATTACGAATATCCCGAATACGGATTTGATAGACACAAAGGATATCCCACCAGGGAACATAAAGAAGCGGTACGCAGATTCGGATGCTGCCCGATTCACAGGAAAAGCTTTAAGGGGGTCAGAGAGACTTTATAAATCCATACCTCGGCCCGGCCTTTAAGGGGATTCTATAAAAAAGGTAAGCCCAATCCATGGAGACCTTTGAAGAACGCCCAATTTTGTCCAAGTACAAGGAAGGTGATAATTTCAACCACAGGAATACATTGAGTATTTCGAGGATAGCGCTAAAGCTTCACTGCGTGCGAAATTTGAGCCTGACGCAGTAATCGGGCAAAAGGGGGCGTTATGCAAAGGTCTCCCAGGAGGAATTGATTATATGCCGTCAAAAGACCAGCAATTCGGAAAAGAGAGCGAATCAACGGCTGTAAAGCATCTTGAAAGGCAGGGATACAAAATCATTGAACTGAATTACCGGACAAAGCTTGGAGAAATCGACATAATCGCAAAGGAAAAAAACACCATAGTATTTGTCGAGGTAAAATCGAGAAAATCAGTTAGTTACGGAAATCCCAAATATGCTGTGACTCCGAAAAAAATGAGAAAGATATCGATGGTTGCTCTTTACTTTTTAAAAGTTACGAATCAGAGCAGTTCAAAAGCAAGATTTGACGTTGTTTCAATAAGTCCCGGAGAGAATGATCCTAAAATAGAGATTATAAAAAATGCCTTCGACCTCGCTTATAAATGATTCCGGCTCAAATGCCGCACCCGGAACACTTTACGTTGTTGCTACTCCGATAGGAAACAGGGATGACATCACACTAAGAGCCCTGTCGGTTTTAAAGGATGCCGATCTTATCGCTGCGGAAGACACACGCCATACTGGAAAGTTTTTATCTCTGCACAACATTAAGGCCCGTTTAATATCTTATCACGAATATAACGAAAGAGAGAGAACTCCAACTCTGATCGACAGGCTTAAAAAAGGGGCGTCCGTTGCTCTTGTATCAAATGCCGGAACTCCTGCCGTTTCCGATCCCGGTTACCGCCTGATAAATGAGGCGATAGCGGCCGGGATAAATATCGTACCTATTCCCGGAGTATCGGCCGCTATTGCCGCCATATCGGTATCAGGCCTTGCGACTGATTCGTTTATCTTTATCGGCTTCTGCCCCAAAAAAAAGGAAAAGCGCTTCGATTTGCTCAGAGATCTGAATAAAGAAAAAAGAACGGTTATATTTTACGAATCTCCCAGGAGAATCCTGAGACTTGTTGAAGAAATTAAATCAGTAATGGGTGAAAGGCATTCCGTTATATCCCGCGAGATAACGAAGATTCATGAAGAATTTATCAGAGGTACTCTTTCTGAAATTCTAGTCGTTTTAAAACAGCGCTCAGAAATAAAAGGCGAGTGCACCCTACTCGTATCAGGCTGTGAAGAAAAGGAAATTTCTTCTCCGGAGCTCGTCACAAAAGAGCTGAAGGAAAGTATCAGTTCAAACGAAAAACCCCTGTCCGTTCTTGCAAAAGAGACGGCAAAAAAATTCGGTCTCTCCAGGAAACAGGTATATGAAGAGGCTTTGAGGATAAAAAATGAGCAATCTTGATCCAATTTTTTCACCAAAATCTGTCGCGGTAATAGGCGCTTCCACCACTCCGGGCAAGGTGGGACACGATATTTTCGCAAACATTTTAAAAGGAGGATATACAGGAACTCTTTATCCTGTGAACCCATCGGCAAAATCGGTATTAAGCGTAAAGGCTTACCCTGGACTTAAGGAAGTTCCTGACGATATAGACCTCGCAATAATTATTTTACCTCCGGCAGTTGCAGTTAAAGCGGTTTACGAGGCGGTTGAAAAAAAGGTTAAAGGTCTTGTAATTGTATCGGCCGGTTTTCGCGAAGTAGGCAACAAGGGCCTTGCAATCGAAAATGAAATCGTTTCGGTTTGCCGTAAAGCCGGGATAAGGGTTGTAGGCCCCAACTGTCTAGGCGTAATCAACCCCAATCCTCTAGTCGGGCTTAATGCCAGTTTTTCGGCTCGCATGCCCAAATTTGGAAATATATCATTTATTTCCCAGAGTGGTGCCCTTTGCACCGCGGTGCTCGATTTTGCCGCGGACAGGGATTTCGGTTTTTCAAAGTTCATTTCAATAGGAAATAAAGCAGATGTGGATGAGCTTGACCTTCTGCTATACCTTCATCAGGATATCGATACCGAAGTAATTATGATTTATCTTGAAGAGCTCCGTCGCGGACCTGAGTTCATTGAAGCTGTTAATATAATCACATCGGGGGATTTCAGACCCACACCGGTCATAGCAATCAAATCGGGAAGAACAGGCGCAGGCGCTCTGGCTGCGGCATCACATACGGGCGCCCTGGCCGGCACGGAAGCGGTATATGACGCAATTTTCAGGCAGTCGGGCATAATCCGGGCGGATTCAATCGACGAGCTCTTTGATTTTGCAAGCGCCTTTGCATATAAAAATGAAAATGAGGTCGGGAAACTGAGAAGAAAAGTTCCGACAGGCAACAGGGTTGCCATTGTTACAAATGCCGGCGGTCCGGGTATCGTTGCAACGGACATGACTGTCTCGTCCGGCTTGGTCCTTGCAAAATTCTCCGAAGAAACGGTTGAAGCGCTTACAAGTCATCTCCCAATGACTGCCAATGTCCACAACCCCGTAGACATTATTGGCGACGCGGCTCAGGACAGATATGAAAACGCGCTCGCTGCCGTGATCAGGGACGAGGGTGTTGACGGGGCGCTTGTAATACTAACCCCGCAATCAATGACAAATGCCCTCGGCACCGCTGAAGCTATCGCAAGAATCGCAAGACGCTCCAGCAAACCGATCCTCTGCTGCTTCATGGGCATTTTTGACGTATCCGCAGGCGTAAAATATCTGCAGGAACATGGAATTCCGGTTTTCAGATTTCCTGAAAATGCCGCAAAGTCTTTAGGCGCTCTCTATCAATATTCAACATGGCTTAACCGCCAGCAACTCGCGCCATATGACCTCAAACAGGATAGAGAACGCGCGGCTGCAATCATTAAAAGCAGTATCACCGAAGGCAAATTGAAACTGGGCGAGATTGAAGGCGGGAAACTCCTCAAATGTTACGGATTTCATGTTCTTCCTTCAGAGCTTGCAATAACAAGAGATGAAGCTGCAAAAATAGCCGAAAAACTTACCTTCCCGGTCGCAATGAAGATCGTTTCTCCCCAGATACTTCACAAATCAGATGCAGGGGGAGTGGCTCTAGGGATTGGGGACAGGGAGAATGTGTTGAAAACATTTGATGAACTGGTCAAAAAAGCGCTTAAGTTTGACCCCGGAGCCAAAATCGAAGGCATCCTGATTCAGAAGATGGCAAAAAAGGGAGAGGAGGTCATTCTCGGAATGAACAGGTATCCGATTTTCGGCCCCCTCCTCATGTTCGGGCTCGGCGGAATATTTGTTGAGCTTTTCCAGGATGTCGTGTTCAGGCTTGCTCCTGTGGGCAGAAACTCCGCGCGCAGGATGATCCGGGGCATAAAAGGATACAAGCTCTTCAAGGGATTCAGGGGAAGACCGGTTTGCGATATTGAGTCTCTCGAAAAATCCATCGTCAGCCTTTCGGAGATGTGTCTGAATCATCCTGAAATACAGGAGATGGATATTAACCCGCTGCTTTCCCATGAACAGGGCTCAACGGTGGCTGATTGCAGGATAATTCTAAGTGAAGCAGACGTTGAAAAGTAAAGTTGTATTTCCGGTCATTCTTGCAGTGCCGGAACATGAAAGAAAGCTTAAGGGAAGAAAGAAGGTTGAAGCGTTAAGCGCCCTTGCAAGATTTGCGCTTGAAATTTCTTCCCGTAAAAGCGGAGTCAATCTTGGCTGCCTTGCTAAGAATGAGGCCGGCGCACCTGTTCCTTTTGACGGCAATTTCTGGTCTGTCACTCACAAAACCGAATATGTGGGCGGAGTAATCGCACAGACGGAAACAGGCATTGATATTGAAAAAATCAAGCCCTGCTCAAAGGCTCTATGTAACAAAATTGCCGGTCCCCCGGAATGGGCTCTATCGGATTCGGACAGAGAGATTCTTTTTTTCCGTTTCTGGACTTCAAAAGAAGCCGTATTAAAGGCCGCGGGTAAGGGAATAAGCGGTCTTTCAGGCTGCCGCATTGAAAAGATATTAAGCGACAACGCCCTTATCGTAAACTATAACGGCAATATATGGGAAATACAGCACCATTTTTTCGGCAGTCATATCGCATCAGTTGTAACTAACGGTTTTGAAGTACAATGGTCTCTTTTAAATGACAGGATTAATACTTTCAGTTCTTAAAGAGCAGCTTGCCGTCAGTCAATTAACCCCGGAAAAAGAAATCCCGGACTGGGCTTTGGAATCTCCTTTCCTGTCCATTGTAAGGACAACAGATGAGCTCTCAGTAGTCACCATAACCCGCGTTGTTCCAGCCGGTATCGTGTCCGAAAAAGGATGGCGATGTATCAAAATAAAAGGGCCTTTAAGTTTTTCAGAAACGGGAATTCTGTCGCTCCTTCTTTATCCGCTTGCTGGAAAAAAGATACCCGTTTTTGTCATTTCATCATTTGAAACCGACTACATTCTGGTAAAGGATGAGAACCTTTCTGCCACTCTTTGCATCTTTTCAGAAGAAGGGCATATTGTTGAACCCGACTGAGCCATCCTTCTTGACACAAACGATATCTTTCACCTATAATTCTTGAAAACAAATTAATCCGAGCACTTGATTGATGGACTCATAAAAAGTCATAAAATTGGTCCGCCTCAGGTGGATTCGTAACCTTAGTGGTGATAATTAGGACTTTTTTAGTGACCGTCTTAATTGAACCCTGAATTTCAGGAGAGTTATTATGCATGTAACATTTTACGGCGCCGTCAGAGAAGTCACCGGCTCAATGCACCTAATATCTGCCAATTCGGACAAGATACTGCTTGATTGCGGAATGTTTCAGGGCCGCAGGAAAGACACGGAGAATAAAAACAAATCATTCCCTTTTGATCCCAAATCAATATTAAATCTGATTCTTTCCCATGCACACATAGATCATTCGGGAAGGATTCCTCTTTTAACTAAAAACGGTTTTACCGGCCGCGTTATGTGTACACGGGCAACTGCTGATGCCTGCACATATCTCTTACTCGATTCGGCACATATCCAGGAATCTGATGCAAATTACTTGAATTATAAATCCCTTCGAAATGCCCTGTTATCAAAGAGCAATAACTCAGACCATAATAAAAGCAGAAAAAACAGAAAAAACGAAGTCGCAAATATGTTAAAGACCGAAGGCAATAAACTTAACATCGAACAAATAACAGCATTAATAAAGGAAAATAATCTTGACCCGATAAGCCCGCTTTATACAATTGAAGAAGCTGAAAAGGCCCTCCAGAGTTTCGATGGCTATCCCTATCGAGTGCCTGTTGAAATCGGACAAAACACAACCTGCACATTTTATGAAGCAGGGCATATTCTTGGATCCGCCCTCTCTTTAATTAAAATAAAAGAGAAAAGCCGTCAGTTTACGTTATGCTATACCGGCGATATAGGAAGATACAATAAGCCTATAATAAAAAACCCGAATGCCTTGTTCCCTGAAGAAGACAGAAGCATAGATCTTCTCATCATTGAAAGCACCTATGGCAATCGTGAACATGAACCCATAGAAGATTTAAAGCCTCAGCTTAAAAAAGTTATAAACGACTCTGTAAAACGCGGTGGGAGTATAATTATTCCGGCCTTTGCATTCGGAAGGACCCAGGAACTGCTGTACATTCTTCATGAACTGTATGATAAAGGCGAAACACCAAAGCTACCGGTATATGTGGACAGCCCGCTAGCGACAAAGATAACAAAAGTTTTCGGGGAACATCCGGAAGTATACAGCAGCGAGACAATAGCTACTTTTCTTTCGAAAGGGGAAAATCCGTTTTCATTCGAACAGGTAAAATTCACCTCTTCAGTAGATGAATCAATGATACTTATGAGGGATAACACCCCGCATATAGTAATTTCCGCATCAGGAATGTGTGAAGCCGGAAGAATCCTTCATCACCTCAGGTACAAGGCGCATAACCCCAAAAACACAATTCTAATAGTCGGTTTTATGGCCGAAAACACACTCGGACGCCGTATCCAGGATTATGGAATTGCATATGAAGAATCCGGCAGAAAAGGCGAGGCTCCTGTTATTAAGATCCTTAATAAGGAATATCCACTTAAAGCTCGTGTTGTGAAACTTGGCGGTTTCAGCGCTCACGGCGATAAAAATGAAATGCTGCGTTTTATAAAAGAATCGAACCTTAAAATTAAAAAAATCGCTGTTGTCCATGGTGAAGAAGAACAGACACTATCTTTTACCGATTTTCTCACTCAGGCAGGATATTCCGCTTTTGCTCCCAAGCCGGGAGAAACAGTCGAAATAGAATAATATGAAACCCAGCAACAATGAACTCTCATTTTCAGCCGCGCTTTTTACAGTCTTTCTCTGTATTATTTTCGGCGCAAATTACGTCGCAGTCAAAATCGGCCTTGCCGGAATGGGCGTCTTTACTTCCGCGGCATTGCGTTTTACCATTGCGGCATCAGCCATAGCCTTATGGGCGAAACTGACCGGCCGGTCATTCTTGCTGAAAAAAGGACAGGCTCATCAAATATCAATTCTTACAATCATTTTTACCGTCCAGCTTTCCCTTTTCTACTTCGGAATAAGCAGGACAAGCGCCACTCATGCAACTCTTATTTCCAATTTCCTGCCGTTTTTTATCCTTTTTCTGGCTCATTTTTTCATTCCCGGAGACAGAATCACTTTAAGAAAAACAGCCGGTATTCTGCTCGGTTTTTCAGGTATTGTTTTAATTTTTCTTGAAAAGGAGCAGGGCGCCTCCGAGTTTAAAACGGGTGATATCATAATTCTTACCGTATCATTCATATGGGCCTGCAACACGGTTTATGTCAAAAGAATAATAAACGATTTTCATTCATTTCACCTTGTTCTCTACCCCATAATTTTTTCGGTTCCGTTTCTTTTCATCGAAGCTTTTTTGTGGGATGAGAAAATGCTCTTTAATCTGAATTTTATGATTCTTGCTTCTCTTTTTTATCAGAGCATCGTAACTGCTTCATTCGGATTTGTGGCGTGGAATAATCTTCTTAAAAATTACGGCGCAACAGCCCTCCATTCATTTATTTTTATCATTCCGATATCCGGAGTCTTTTTCGGCGGACTCCTGCTTTATGAACCTATAACTTATCAAATAATATCCGCCCTTATTCTGATTGCTTCGGGAATTCTGGTTGTCCAGTTAAAGCCGGCTGTAACACCTGTATTCCCATTGGGAAGGGGCCTGTAAGGAAAGGAATAACTTATGAGCGAAATAAGAATGACCGGAGAAATAAGAACTGATTACGATTGCGAAATATCAGGCCTTCCTGCGGAAAGATGGGGAGAAGCTGTTTTCAGAATCGCAGACCAGGAGATCATAATAGAGGTAAGCGTTGAAAAAAGCATTACGGTCGCTATTATGATCGGGGAAGATACAAGATGGAAAGGGACACTTGAAGGGCTTAAAAATCTTTTAAAAAGCGAAATTAAAGCACGCTAACAAAGACAACAACATGAACTGCCCGCAAGTCCTGAAACGTTTTCGGTCAATGGCCGATTCTGATGCTGTGAAAGAGGTGATAAAAGGTTAACTTAGATGAAAAAGCTTCCTTTTTATATTGTCGATGTTTTTGCCGAAGAAAAATACGCTGGCAACCAGCTTGCGGTATTTCGTAGCGCTGACACTCTATCCGGTATTGAGATGCAGCTCATTGCAAAGGAGATGAACTATTCCGAAACGACATTTATAATTTCAGAAAGGAAAAGAAAAGGCGGCTACGATGTTCGCATTTTTACACCAGGCGAAGAAGTCCCTTTTGCCGGCCATCCGACTCTTGGAACAGCCCATATAATAAGGAATGAAATAATAAAAAGGGCTGCCGATAAGATCTTGCTGAATTTAAAGGCAGGGCAGATTCCTGTTTCTTTTTCCGTTGATGACGGTAACTGCTGGATGGTGCAGAATGAGCCGGAGTTTGGGAAAAAATTTCAGCCTAATAAAATTGCTCCGATACTTGGCATAAGAGCAGACGATATAGACGAAAGATTCCCGATAGAAGAGGTTTCAACAGGTCTTCCTCACATAATTGTTCCCTTGAAGACGCTTGATGATCTGAGACGGGCAGATACAGAAAGGAATAAATACTTTGACCTCATAAAAGATACACGGGCAAAATCGATCTTGATTTTTTGCCCTGAAGTCAGGGATAAACAAAACAACATAAGCGTCAGAGTTTTTGGCGACTATTACGGCATTCACGAAGATCCTGCCACAGGAAGCGGCAACGGATGCCTTGCCGGTTATCTTGTCAAGCATCGGTATTTCGGAAGTTCCGTTATAGACATCAGAAGCGAGCAGGGGCATGAGATAGGAAGGCCGTCACTTCTGTTTTTAAGGGCCGGGGATATGGATGGAAGAATAAATGTCTCTGTCGGCGGCAAAGCGATCATAATAGCAAGAGGTGAATTTATATAACGGAAATTTACATCGTTTTTAATATTCTTAAATTAATCCTGTCCCAGTCCTTTCCATCCCCGCCCTTCGGGGTTTCAATGATCTTTGGGATACCGGCCAGACGCTTGTCGTTCATAATCAGCCTGAAAGCATCAATCCCGATTTCTCCTTTTCCGATATGCTCGTGCCTGTCAACATGAGAACCGAGGCCTTTTTTCGAGTCATTCAGATGGATGAGAAAAAGTTTTTCAAACCCGATGATTTTATCAAACGCACCCGTTGTTTTAAGATAAGATTCTTTTGTTCTGATGTCATAGCCGGCGGCAAAGATATGGCAGGTGTCAAGGCAAACCCCTGTTTTATCCTTCCGGTTTATCTTCTCAATTATTTCATTAAGCTGTTCAAAGGTGTGTCCTATTCCTGCGCCCTGTCCTGATGTAGTTTCGAGCAACAGGCGCGTCTTTATTTCCGGGTTTTTTTCAAATATTTTATTTATGCTCTCTGAAATCCTGTCTATCCCCTTTTTTTCGCCGTCACCCAGATGTGAGCCGGGATGAAGGACGACAAAAGGAATCTCAAGTGCCGTTGATCTGATAAGCTCCAGTTCAAGCGCATTGCGTGACAGAGAATGGTTTCCGGAATCTGGTGCAGCAAGATTTATAAGATAGGAAGTGTGGGATGCTATATATTTAATATCTGTTTTTTGCATAGTCTTTCTGAAAATTTCAATCTCTTCATCCGAAACAATGCGTTCTTTCCAGGTTCTTGAGTTTTTTGTAAACATTTGAAGCGCTGAGCAGCCGTATCTCTTTGCCTCAAGCAACGCTTCATGAAGACCGCCTGAAATGGAAAAGTGTGCGCCGAGAATGCATGCCATTTTTTTCATTTTCAAGATTCCTCTATAATTTTGAATTTGTTGTTCAATAGCACGATTGCGGGTTTCGTAAAAATATAATTTTCACCACGAGGTTTCAAAGGGGGAAAAGCTGTTAAATATTCTGTTGACGGCCTTTCCGAAATCAATTATTGTTTATTTATCGAATGGCATTCGACAACTTCATCTTCGGAGGAACAAATGTATAATGATTTGAAAGGAAAGACCGCTCTTGTCACAGGCGCCGGGAAAAGAACCGGCATTGGATATGCCATTGCTAAAAAACTTGCCGAATCAGGATGCAATGTCATCATTGCAGATCTCGGCAAACCAGCCTCACCGGGCGATCCGGTCAAGACAGGAACACTGGAGGAGATGGCTGAAATAGCAAAAAACCTTAAAGAAGAATTCACCGTTAGTACCATGTCGGTCAATCTTGATGTAACGGATAAAGAATCAATCCTGAATATGGTTTCCTCCGTTAAAGATTGCTTCAGCAACATCGACATACTCTGCAATAATGCCGGAGCTTCTTTCGGAGTGCCGAATGCGGTTCATACATATGATGAAGAAGCCTGGATGAAAACAATTGATGTCAATCTCCACAGCGTTTTCCGGGTCACAAGAGCAGTTCTGCCGATGATGTTCGGAAGGCAGGCAAGCATTATAAACACCTCATCTAGAGCTGCAAAAGTACCGCCGATTTTCAACGGAGCCTATGCGGTTGCAAAAGCTGGCGTTATAATGCTTACAAAAGTCATGGCTAAAGAGCTTGCCGGAGCCGGAATAAGGATAAATGCGATATGTCCGGGACAGATAATGACAGACCTTGAAAAATGGCGTTTCGGGCTTGAAGCACAGTTTTTTGGCTCCACAATCGAAGAGCGCGAAAAAGAGATGTGCAAAACCATACCGTTAGGACGCATAGGAAGTCCTGAAGAGGTTGGAAATCTGGTGGCTTTTCTTGCTTCGAATGCATCATCATATATTACAGGCCAGGCAATCAATATTACCGGCGGACAACTTATGGAATTGTAATTATCAGGGTTCCAGGATTCAAGGGGTCGAGGGGTCGAGGCATAAAAGCCTGACAGATCCTCAGAGCGAATCAGATAAATCGAGAGAATGCTTAATCATTAGAAAACAAACACTTGAACCCTTGAATCCTCGAATCCTTGAACCCTTTAATGTAAATATTCTGGAAAAGAATCTAATTTTTTAGGTTTGTTAAAAAGACTAAGGAGAATAACTATGGCAACAATTACAGGCGGCAAACTTGCGGCGGATGCTCTTATCGAAAAGAAAATCGAATATGTTTTTACACTAAGCGGCGGACATATAACACCTATATATCAGTATCTCGAAAACTCACCTGTCAAACTTTTCGATACAAGGCACGAACAGGCTGCGGTCTTCATGGCTGAAGCATGGGGAAGACTGACAAGAAAGCCGGGGATTGCTATGGTTACGGCAGGCCCGGGTTTTACTAATGCCTTATCCGCAATAGCAAATGCGAACATGGCAAATTCCCCTCTTGTTCTGATCTCAGGTTGTGTCGGTGTCGAATGCATTGAAAAGCTCGACCTTCAGGATATGCGCCAGCTCCCCATAATCGAGCCCATGGTGAAAAAAGCCCTTGTTTGTCACAAGACAAACAGGATTCCGGAATTTATTGATCTGGCCTACCGGACCGCCATAACCGGGCGTCCCGGACCTGTTTATCTGGAATTGCCGGTAGATGTTCTAAACGCTTCCATAGATGAGACCCAGGTTAAAAAAATCAATACCATTGTTGATTCAAGACCCGCCGATTCAACAAATGCCGCTAAAGTCATAGAAATGATACAATCTTCAAAAAATCCGATAATTATTGCAGGAAGCGGCGCATGGTATTCCGATGCCGGAAAAGAACTCGTCGAATTTACCGAAAAAACCGGCATACCTGCATTTACGTTTGCTCTCGGACGCGGAACAATATCCGATACCCATCCCCTTTGTTTTGAATCATCCCTTGTCATAAGGCCCGGAGCTGCATTATTCGCAAATTTCAGCACAGACCTTGTCATATTTCTCGGCTCACGCATGAGTTTCTTTTATATCTTCGGAGATATTTTTCCAAAGGAAGCAAAGCTCATTCAGGTGGACATAAAACCCGAGGAAATCGGAAGAAACCGCTCAATTGACCTGGGCATTGCAGGAGACTTAAAAGCGCTTCTTGGCATAATGAACAGAATCATCGATGAAAAAGGAATCGGCAAGTCTCTGGTCGGCCGCTTCAGCGAATGGGTTTTAACGCTGAAACAGGCCGAAAAAGACGGGAAAGCACCTTCAATACCGGACTGGGAAAGCAATAACATCCCGATTCATCCTTTAAGGCTTGCACACGAAATCAATGAATTCATGAACAGAGAAGACGATATAATTATAGGAGATGGAGGAGATACACCGGTCTGGATGGGAATGACAAGAACAATCCGGCAGCCGGGCCACTATCTCGATTCCGGCATTTACGGCTGCCTTGGGATCGGATTACCCTATGCCAATGCCG
>Ga0268280_1000458_pt1 | contig 34882 bp, 28 predicted proteins | sample saktaG_9_FD_190139 | JGI IMG/M metagenome (GOLD analysis project Ga0268280, IMG submission 190139) | Saline water microbial communities from Sakinaw Lake, British Columbia, Canada - sak_2011_5_24_40m | ecosystem: Environmental > Aquatic > Non-marine Saline and Alkaline > Saline ...
TTCCTGCCGCCCATAGCTTCGTATCCGGCCTTTTCCAGCCTCAACAGTATTACCTTTAACACATCCGGCTCATCATCGACTACCAGTATCTTCTTCGCCAAGATCTAGCCTCTGCGTTCTTTTATGGGCAGAATAAAATGAAATTTAGACCCCTTGCCAAATTGAGATTCTACCCATATCTTTCCGTTGTGCGCTTGGATTATCTCTTTTGAAATAGCGAGCCCGAGGCCTGTGCCGCCCCTCTTCTTGCCGAGCCCGCCACCCAGTTGCTCAAATGTTTGAAAAAGCTTAGGGATGTCTTCGTGCTGGATACCCAGGCCGGTATCCTCTACAATAACATGCACCATATTGTCTTCACGTTCGGTGCTAACAGAGACTCCTCCTTTTTCTGTAAAATTTATTGCGTTACTCAATAAATTGGTAAGCACCTGGACTACCTTGTCTTTATCAAACCTTGCACTTGGTATGCTCTCATCCAGGTTCACCGTAAAGCTAAGGCCTTTCTCCTCCGCCAGAAGGTTCATCTCCTTGCCGGATGCCATCACCATTTCGTTTATATCATATTCTTTGATGTCAAGGTCCATCCTTCCCGCTTCTATCTTCTGAAAATCCAAGACGTTGTTGATGAGGCGGCCTAATCTATCGATATTATTCTTCGCGGTAGTCAAAATATCCTTCTGCTCCACGGTAACATTGCCTACCAGCTCCTCCAGGACAAGATTAATGCTTTCCTTAATGACAGCCATAGGGCTCCTGAGCTCATGCGATACCATGGAGGCGAACTTCGACTTTATCTCTGTGGCGGTCTTTTGGCCCAGGAGAAGCCTCTTTTCTTCCTCCAGAGCTTCTTGTTGAACGACAAAGGCGGTGGTAACGCCAAGGCCGTCCAGTATCGCGTCTTCAGCAGGCACTATTGGATGTTTGGCAAAAAGAGCGAGAACGCCCAGCGTTGCTCCGGCGGGAACTTTGAGATGGTAGCCGGCGAACGATATCAGCCCCAATTCACGAGCCCACTCATGGTTATGCACCCTGGGATCATTAACTACATCATTTGTCAGAACTTTGTGTCCTTCCCCTGAAGCGATAAGCCCGATCTTATAGCAGCCGAACGGGACTCTGGAGTGCCCTCTGCCATCAATATGGGTATATCTGCCGGAACTTGCCATCAGATGCAGGCACTTATTCCGGTCACGGCAGACATGCTGCCCTTCTCTGACCTCGGCATGGATGCAGCCCTTTTCACACTGATCCCCGGGCCGTATCAGCCATATCCGGCAAAAATCGGCGTTGAAGATCCGCACAATATCGTTGGTTATGTTATTAAGCTTGGCCTCGAGAGCTGCCGGCACAAGAAGCGATTGCCGGAGCGCATTAACATCATTTTGCCATTTTAATATAATGTTACGCTCAACCTCTAATTGCTTACGCTCGGTTATGTCACGCGATATTGTTGAAAATTGTTCGACTTCACCGCTCGCCGATTTATGAGCGGTGAGGACCATAGTCACAGGGATCTCCCGGCCATCCCTGCGGAGAAAAGCGCACTCTCCAGACCAGCTTCCGTCTCGTGTAGCTGTCGGGATAATCTCATCGCGAAATAACTTGTTTGTCCATTCAGGGTGAGTATCAAATATTTTAAGCTTGGAGATATCTTCATCCTCTCTCAAGCCTATCATCATTCTGCCTGCGGGGTTAATGTAAATAACATTTTTAGTGGGCCCGTCGGCAAAAGCGATAAAGTCGGATACTTCGCTTATCAGCTTAAAAAGACGGGATTTGGTATCTTCAAGCTGCTTACGCTCGGTGATGTCCCAGAAGAGGCCGAACAACCCCATGATATTGCCGCTCTCATCACGAACCGGGACTTTGACCGTATTAATGATGGCCTTTTTTGCTTCGTTAATATAATCGCTTACGATGATGAATTCTTCTTCAAGGCTTTCGGTCTTTCCGGATTCGATGATCCTCTTATCATCGGCTCTGTATTTTTCAGCCAGATGCGTCGGAAAGAAATCATAGTCCGTCTTCCCGGCGATCTCTTCGGGTCTTATCTTCAGGTCTTGTGCGTAGCTTGTATTGCATGAAACATAAACTGAGCTCTTGTCTTTTAAAAATACCTTCCCGGGAAGGCTTTCGATAAGGGTCTTGTATTGCATCTCCCTGGCCTTAACCAATTCCTCCTCTAATTGCTTGCGCGCGGTAATGTCATGTACCGTATGGACAATGCCTTCGATATGTCCGTTCATGCTCATTATGGGATCGGCCGTTACCACCGCCCAGATGCCGAGGTTGGGAAAAAATAACTCGGCCGATTCGCGCCGCCTGGTTTCGATGCTCTTCGCAACCGGACACCCCTGAAAAGGCGAATCGGTGCCGTGGATCAGCCTGTGGCATTTTTTGCCAATGATCTCATCGGCTGGTAAGCTAAGCGCGTTCAAGACGGAGCGGTTTGCCTTAACGACATTCATCTCCGGGTCAAGCAGTATGATCATGTCGCGGGACGTGTCGAAAGTCACCTGCCAATCATGGACGGATTTCTTCAACACCTCTTCCTCCCGCTCACGCGTAGCGACCGCGATGAGGGTTTTACTTCGCCACCAGGCGAACCAGACGATAAGGCTCGCGGCAATTATTACAGCTAAATGGGCCTGTTTCGGATCATTATGGTGCTGCGCATACTCCCAAACACTGATACCAATCAATGTTAATACGGCACAGGCCGTCAGGATATGCCCTATGGAGATCTTGACCTTATTGTAGAGATAGTTTAAGCGGATCTTGGATTCTTTTTTTATGCGGTCGCTACTAGCAGGTTCTGTTCCCACGATTCACCCCTGGGTGGTGCTTAAGCATAAGTATACCACAGGAATCCGCGCGGGGAGCTATATTCATGGTAGTCAAGTCAGGGGTCACCGAAGGTGACACCTATGTAAAGAGGAAGGGATTTCTAAGGGAAGGGGAAATATTCCCCTTCCCTTAATAAAGATATCTTCCTTTAAGGAAAGGGGATACAGCGAGCACTCAAGTATATTACTCATCTAAGTGCGAGCGTCATAAGGGGAAACAACGTTTCCCCCTTTGAAACAAAAAATCCCACAGCTATAAAGCCTGGGATATTTTTTGTTAGTGGTGGGCGGAACAGGGCTCGAACCTGTGACTTCCTCGGTGTAAACGAGGCGTTCTACCAACTGAACTATCCGCCCACTTTTGCCCAATTGCTCAAGCCTTCTATCCAACCTTTAATTTTCGAACAAGTATACACATCGCCTATAATAATACTGAAAGTGCCCATGGGCAACGTATCTCTTTTTTGGCGGCTCGCCCGGCTTACAGCTAAAAGCGGTTTATTAAATTGCCTCAGACTTATGCCGCTCACGCCAGACCAATATCGTTCTGCTTTTTTCACGCTTAGATGAGGATGAATAAAAACTTTGCCTCGAAATTTATCTGTTGGAACCTTGCACACCTTCCTTAAAAACAACATCATTAATTTAATCATTCTTGGGTCCGTATTCGCAAAATTTACCTCATTTCTACTGGCATTATAGCCTTCTGCCCAGTAAAGAGAGGCGCCGACCATTCTTAATAAGTTGTCCGAATACTTCTTTGGGATGTCCTTCTCGGCTGCTAATTTAATGGAGCTGCGGATACGCTCCCATTTACTACGACTACTATTTGGATGCTGAGCCGCTCTCGCTCTTCCTCTGTCCTGATTAGATTTTAATCTTGCAATCTGTTCATCGGTTAATCTGATATCACGTATCCATACACTCACCGTCCCCTTGGAACATTTTACCTTAGGCGCTATGGAGCGTAGGGACCATCCTTTGCGACGTAACGCGCGCGCTAATTTTTTTTCTTTTACTTTCATATTCGAACCACCATGTTATGTTTAATATACAATAACACAATGGTTCGGTTTTTTCAATATTTATCTTACGTTTTGCTTAATAAATACGATTACGTGCCGCTTAATTTTCCCAGGATGCCGAGCGTGAAGGCCAGCACGAAGAGCGCTACCGTCTCGGTGATGCCCAGGACTATCATGTAGTTGCCAAACCCCTTGCCGGTCTCGCCGAACGCGTCGCAGGCGACCGCGGCGCATTTTCCCTGCCAGAGCGCGGATACGCCTATAGCAAGCCCGCCCAGAATACCGATACCCCACATAAACTGGCCCTTATTCGCTATCGCGGCCAAACGGTTCATGATGATCATGCCGTAGATCGTCTGTGTAAGAGGCGCTCCGACGAACGCCAGCATGGCGAACGACGCCTGCTTGTTCTGGCTGAACGCCTTCTTCCAGGCGCCTATAGCCGCCATCCCGGCCACACCGGCTCCCCAGCCCGATCCGACGGCCGAAAGGCCGAGCACCGCGGCAAGCCCTAAGTCCTTAAACTGTACCAACGTGTTCCCGTCCATGATAAGCTCCTTCTATTTTGCCGAATGTCCTTCTAACGGCCTATACTGAAACCCAGTCCATTTTATATCAACATGATTGCAGAATTCAAGGACATTCAGCCTCACACCGTGCACCAGCACCGAAAGCGGCCCAAGCACTATATTCAGCATCTGTCCGAAAACTATTATAAATGCCGTAACTATGCTCTTGCCGAAAGTCCCGAGCCCGATATCGGCCGCTATCTGGTTGAAAGAATCCGCCACCGCCACCGAAGCAAGGCCTACCGCGAAAAGGCGCACATAGGAGACTACGTCCGTAAGGCTGTTCATTATATTTAACAGAAGGTTTCCGAAGCCTCCCGGCAGGCCTTTCAGTATTCCCTTCGACGGATCGGTGAAGAAGGCCACCAGGACCGAACCTATTATCAATAACCATGAGGCGAACGGCGGAAAGTCATTGCCGAGGACAAGAAGCCCGGCGACAAAGTAGGCGCCCCACAGTATCATCGCCCAGCCTATGTCGCAGAGCGCGACAAGAGCCGGCGCCTTCAATATCGCGCGCCAGGCATGGCCCAGGCTCATATGCGTAGCCCCGATAAAGAAACAGAGCGCCTGTACCTTACGGTCTTCCCGCAAGGCCGGCATAAGCGGCTTGAACCATTGCGGAAGCCATGCCTGTCCGAAGAATGTGCCGCTTAAGATGCCCCATACTATCGCAAATCCGCTCAACACGTAGAAGAGTGCGAATATCGACTTGTCGCGGACCCGGCTGCCGAATTTTAACTGAGCGAAGAGCGTCAGCGCGACGAAGACCAGGCCGGTCCCGGCGTCGCCTATCAGCATACCGAAGAATATGGAGAAGAATATCAAAAACCACAGGCTTATGTCGAGCTCGCGGTATCCCGGCACTATCGTAATGACCTTGAATAGAGGCTCTATTATCGAGACCCATTTGGGGTTGCGTATCAGTGTCGGCACCACGTCGTCTTCCGACGGATCCTCTACGGTCAGGCCCCACTTCTCTTTTCCGGAGGCCTTTGCCAGCATGCCAGCATCGTCGGAAGGAACGTATCCTGTTATGTACATAAGAGTGCCGTCCTCTCCCATTCCGCGCCACGCCTCGTGGAGCTCCAGCTCTCTCTCGAGCGCTAACTTTATCCTGTCCAGGGTCGCGCGGTAACGCAAATGGCGGGTTATATTATTTTTTATGGTCTGGATAGCGCGGGTCTCCTCGGCGAGCCTCGCCTTCATCTTATTCAGGCTCATCTTCGGAATGGCCTTTTCCTTGAAGGGGAGCTCTAAACCATTCTTTGAAGCTACTACGCAGCCGATGACGCCTTTAAAAACGAATATCTTCTTAACTACAATACCCTTAGACAGCTCTTCGAATCTGTCGGCAGGGACCTCGTAAAGCCTTACAGATACGCCCTTTTCCTTCAGAGCCAAGATGGCATCGGGGTCGAAGTCGCCCCACATCTGCCACTCCTTTATGTTCGCAATGACTGACCTGGAGTATTCACCGAGCTGATCGATCCTCTTCCACAGGTCGACTATGTGGTGAGCGGCCGCCTTCCAGTCCCTGACGTGCCGGCCGTTCTCAGATGGTATGCGGCTTATGAACTCCGGGCCGTTGAGCACGGCCGAAGCGCTCGAAACAAGCGCTATATTCGCGGATAATTCATTTATATCGATCCCTTTCGGAGCCACCCGGTGCTCGACATGGAGGACACCAAGTCCCCGCAGCGCCTTCACCGCGCCTGCGGCGTCCTTGGCCTGTGTCACGATGTTGATCTTTTTCATCTGAACGATCATACGATAGCCTCTTGGGCGAACGCCATCTCTATCTTCCTCTTCGCCGCCTTGCTGCGCCCGACGGCATTTGCCATCTGGTCGCCTATATATATCTTTATACGCCGTATCGCTTCTTCGGCCTCGGGGATCTTCACCTTCTCGAATAGATTGACTCTCTGCGTAGTCACCCGCAATTCCTGCCTCAGGACCGCTACTCCTTCTTCCAGCACCTTGATCTCTTCACGCAGAGCCGTTATTGCCCTCAAGCCTTCTATCGCCGCATCGACCCACAACGGCGCCGTAAAGAGGTCGTACTCCGCCGCGCCGAATTCGCACTTTTCAAATACCGGTAACTCAACCCCTGCGATATTCTTAAAATTTTTCAGGATATGCTTAGGCCGCACCCACTCATTATTGAAGACGCCCTTTTCGGACAATAGCCCCGCCCACTTTACAGTGTCGGCCATAGCCACGGCAGCCTTATCCTGCTCTTCCCGCAGTATAGTATGCTGTCGCAATATCTCCATCTGGATCTGCTGCTTCTTAAGCTGAAGGGTGGGAAGATAGCGCCTATACTGCTTTAGGGCGTCTCTCTGTTTTTTCAGTTCGCCTTTTGAGAATCTTATCTTGGCCATGAGCGGGGTTAAAGGCCTATTTTGCGGGCCAGTATTTTTCTATCAAGGACTTCTTTATGCCGGTCTCTTCCGGCGTGAAACAGTCTGCCATGATCTTCCAGCCGCGGTCGAGCGCATCCTCGAGCGGGATATTGACGTCTAGGGACATCATCTGCTTTTCGAAGAGAACTCCGTATGCCAAGAGCTTCTTATCCCAGGCGCTCATCTGGAAGCCCATCGACTGCTTCTCAATGGTCTCGCGGTAGCTGGCGAAGAGCTGTATCATCGTATCCATGATCGTCCTGTGGTCGTCGCGAGTCTTGCCGTTCACCTGCTGTTTTAATCTGCTCAGCGACCCGAACGGCTCAATGACGCCGTTCTTCAGATAAAATTGGCCTTCGGTGATATATCCTGTATTGTCAGGCACGGGATGCGTTACATCGTCTCCCGGCATCGTGGTCACGGCCAGTATCGTAATAGATCCGGCCGTATCAAAATCTACCGCCTTCTCATACCGCGCGGCAAGCTGGCTGTAGAGATCGCCCGGATATCCGCGGTTGGACGGGACCTGTTCCATTGTGATCGATATCTCCTTGAGGGCATCGGCAAAGTTGGTCATATCTGTCAGGAGCACCAGCACCTTTTTACCGTGAAGCGCCGCCTCTTCCGCGACGGCGAGACTTATATCTGGCACCAAAAGGCATTCTACGGTCGGATCCGCCGCGGTATGTATGAAGAATATGCTGCGAGATAGAGCTCCGGAATTTTCAAGAGCGTCCCTGAAGAATAAGTAGTCGTCATGCTTAAGTCCCATGCCGCCCAGTATTATTATGTCCACTTCGGCCTGTATGGCTATCCTGGCAAGAAGTTCATTATAGGGTTCTCCGGCTATCGAGAATATCGGAAGCTTCTGGCTCTCAACGAGAGAGTTGAATACGTCTATCATCGGTATGCCGGTGCGTATCATCTTGTTCGGGATGACCCTCTTGACCGGGTTTACCGGCGGGCCGCCGATATCTATGATATTGTCCGTAAGGACGGGGCCTTTATCAAGAGGTAGCCCGCTTCCGTTAAATATGCGCCCCAGGAGATTTTCACCGCTTGCCACACGCATCGGGTGGCCCAGGAAGCGGACTTTGTCTCCGGTCGATATGCCTTTGCTTCCCGCGAAAACCTGCAGCGACACCATCTTGCCGTCCAAACGTATCACCTGGGCGAGCGAGGCACCTCTTCTTGTCGTGACCTCGGCTATGTCGTTATAGCCTATGCCTTCTGCTTCGACAGTGATGACGTCTCCGGCTATCTGCGATATGTCGGTATATACTTTATGCACTTATCGTTTCCTTGTTTTTAGCCTGCCCGCCTGAAGTCATTTGCCTGCTGGCAGGCGGGCCTTCTCATCCAAAACGGCCATGATCTGCCGCTCGGTATTTTCAAAATCTGAGCTCTTCCATTGAATGGAGTTCCACCCCTTAAAGAGCTGTCTTAGCTTCTGAAAGAAGTGAAGAGCCTCTTCCTTTGAGGGCAGCCCGAACTCCCTCTTCAGGACGTTCTTATATATAAAAGAGAATATATATTTCTGCCGGTCGGCTGGCGTGGCTTCGTCGACCTCGTCAAAAGCGTTCTGCTGCAGGTATACGAAGTCGAAAAATTCGCCTTTAAGATAATCTATATAATCGGCCACAGACGTGCCTTCCTCGCCTATGACCTTCATCATCTGCATGACATCATGACTTTTGCGAAGCATCTTGTGGGCGTACGAGACCTCTTTTTCATCAATAAAACTTTTGTACTTCGACCAGCTTAAGAGAGGGTCTATCGCCGGATAACGCCTGGCATCCGACCTCTCGCGCGAAAGGCCGTGGAAAGCGCCTACCACCTTAAGCGTCGCTTGAGTCACGGGCTCCTCGAAGTTGCCTCCGGCGGGAGAGACCGTGCCGCCTATGGTCACGGAGCCCCTGGTGCCGTCGTTAAGATTCACGATGCCAGCCCTTTCATAGAATGACGCTATTCTCGATTCAAGATATGCGGGAAATGCCTCCTCGCCCGGTATCTCCTCGAGCCTGCCGGACATCTCTCTCATGGCCTGCGCCCATCTCGAGGTCGAATCGGCCAAGAGCAATACGTTCAAACCCATCTGACGGTAATATTCGGCTATCGTAACTGCCGTATAGACGCTCGCCTCACGCGCCGCTACCGGCATGGAGCTGGTATTACATATTATGACGGTCCTGTCTATAAGCGGCTTACCTGTACGCGGATCTTTTATTGATGGGAAGGTCTTCAGCGTCTCGACCACTTCTCCGGCCCTCTCTCCGCAGGCCGCTATGATAACTATATCGACTTCGGCGTATCTACTGGTAAGCTGCTGGAGGACCGTCTTACCTGCGCCGAAGGGGCCGGGTATGCAGTACGTACCGCCCAGCGCGACAGGGAACAGGGAGTCGATCAGCCTCATCCTCGTAACGAGAGGCGTTGATGGCTTAATTTTTTCGGCGTAGGCCTTTATCGGTATCTTTACAGGCCATATCTGCTGCATATATACGCTGTGAGATCTTCCGTTCCGGTCTTTCAGCTCGGCGACTGCCGTCTTCAGGTCATAACGGCCGTAAGGCACGACGCTTATGACTTCGAGGTCGCTCCCTGCAAGCTGAAACGGCACCATTATGTAGTGCTTGAATATCTTTTCCGGGACGAACCCGACGCGCGAACCGCCGCGCAGGATATCGCCCTTCTTGACTATCGGCGTAAACTCCCACTTCATTTCGTCCGGGAGCGCCTCCATGTACGCGCCGCGCTTTAAGAAGAATCCGTATTTTTCTGCCAGGTGCGGGAGGGGGTTCTGTAAGCCGTCGAAGATCTGTCCCAAAAGCCCGGGACCGAGCTCTACAGAGAGAAGCTCGCCGGTAAACTCGACCTCTTCTCCTACGCTTATTCCCGTAGTAGTCTCGAATACCTGCATCTCGGCCCTATTTCCCCTGACGCGTATGACTTCGGCCTTCAGATGTTCCGTGCCATGCATTATGTAAGCGACCTCATTCTGAATTATCATGGACGAGGTCTCGGCCATGACCATATTCCCGTTGACCCTTACTATGCGGCCCGTTCTCTTCTGTGTCATTTTTTAAGGGCTTCCTCTAAAAGTTGACCCGCGTCAGCTGTCACTACGCGTTCCCATTTTTCGGCTATCGACAATTTATGCGCGTATATCATCAGGCTCTCAAGGTCAAAATAATGTCCTACCGAAAGCTCGTCCAAGAATCTCCATCGGTCCTGGTCCAGCAGCCTTTCCGCGTCTAGCACCGACGGGTTACGGCAAGCGCCTGCGGCTATGTGAGAGATCCATTGGTCAGCATATCCGTCGCTTCTTAAAAATCTTGAAGCGTCCATGTGCTTACGATGAGCCCTTATCTTTACAAGCTCGTTCCTTAAAGTTCTTTCAAAGTCACGGTATCTGCCCTCTCCTTCGCCTTTAAGGGAGCTCTTCACCTCCTCCAGATCCTCGGACGAGACAAGCCCCTCGCACATGGAAAAAAATCTCTCCATGCTGAAAGGCGGCTTCGCCCCGAATTGGAGCGTCGGAAGGCTTGAGATCAGGTATACATAGTATCCGGTCATTTATGATATGTCTTTCAGTATTTCAGATAGTTTCGGCCTTATATAAGAACTTATATATTCGGCAAGGGCTTTATCGGTAAAATCGTAATAAGACTTTCCGTGATCGTAACTTATGGTAAACCCGCCGTGTATATCCTCGGATGGCTTCAGAACGAGGTGCTTCTTAAGCTCTCCGGATAACTCCCCCATGAATACGCCGGCCAATTTTTCGGCATCCTCTTTTTTTACTAATATTATAACGTCGCCCTTATCTTTGGTTTTGCAATCTTTTAAGAGATGGGCTATGAGCTTTCCGGTCTCCTCTATGGTAAGGGTCTTGTGTACATGAGAGAGCGTTATTCTGTTGAGCACGGAGAGGATCTCTTTCTTTAACCCTATTAGGACGTCACGCGCCGCCTGCTTGAGAGAGCTCTTGGAGCTCTCTTCGGCTCTCGATATAGAGGCGCGCGCTTCGATTAAGAGTCTCTTGGACTCAGTTTCGGCATCATTGATGATCTGACGCGCTCTCTTCGCGGCATCGAGCTCTATCGCTTTGGCCTTATCTTCGCCGGCCCTTATGCCTTCGGAGCGTATCTTCTCTATAAGCTCTTTTATCTCTTCTGCCATTATCTTATCTCCTTGAGCCCGGCTTTGTTATGGGCGTATCTCTTTTACAAAGCGGACACTTGTCTTCCTCGAAAGTCTCTACCGCCACTTTGGCAAGCGGCCTAAATGGGGCGCCGAAATCTATTCCCGCGCTCGATCTGTCTATTATGCTGCCGACTCCTACTACATTTGCGCCAAAAGACCTGACAAGATCGATAACTTCTTTTGTCGAACCGCCGGTAGTCACCACATCCTCGACGACCAATACCTTTTCGCCTTTCGCTATAGAGAAACCTCGGCGCAGGACCATCTTGCCGTCCTGGCGCTCTGTAAAGAGGCCTCTAGAGCCTACAGCGCGCGCCACTTCATATGCAAGAGTCACTCCGCCGAGCGCCGGCCCTATGACGACGTCTATCTTCTCTTTGGAAAATTTACCTGCGAGAGCCTTTGAAAGCCTTTCGGCTATATCGGGATATTGCAGGACAAGGGCGCACTGCAGGTACTTTTCGCTGTGCAGTCCGCTTGAAAGCTTAAAGTGGCCCTTCAGCAGGGCGCCGGATTTTTCAAATAATCCTAAAACTTCTTGTGCTGTCACTATTTGATCTCTTCCAGTATTCTTTTTGCCGCGGCCAGGGGATCCGACGCTTCCACGACAGGCCTGCCCACCACTATATATGTCGCTCCGTTAAGAACGGCTTCTTTTGGTGTGGCTATTCTCTTTTGATCGTTCGCCGCCGCCCATTCGGGGCGCACGCCCGGCGTGACTATAATAAAATCTTCCCCTAACTCTCTCCGGATAAGCTTAACTTCTGAGGGAGAGGCCACGACTCCGTCGAGCGAAGCATCTTTGGCAAGTTTAGCGAGCTTCAAAACCTGCTTTTCCATGTTATCATTTATGCCTATCTTCTTCAAGCTATTTTCGTCCGTGCTCGTCAGGACCGTCACCGCTATTACTTTCGGTTTCGCTATTTTCGATGTTTTTGCCTCCGTAGCTACGGCCTCCGCGCACTTCTTCATCATGTCGTACCCACCCAGAGCATGAACATTGACTATGGAGACTCCTAACCTGGTCGCGGCAATAGCCGATTTGGCTACCGTGTTGGGGATGTCGTGGAACTTCAGGTCCAGGAAGATCCCGACGCCTTTTGCTTTGACAGCAGCTACTATATCCGGACCGCATGATGTGAATAGCTCGCTGCCTATCTTGAAGATCTTTACGTCTCTTTTAAGTTTGTCTACCAGGCCCAGGGCCTTCTCTTTCGTATCCACATCCAGGGCGACTATAAGCCGTTCTTTGGGCATCATGTTTTGAGCGCTCCTACTAAATTCTTGATCTCTTTTATCCCGTTCTTCGCCATATAACCTTCTATCCCCTTGACGATCCCGGTCGAGGCGGCCGGGTTAATAAAATTCGCCGTTCCTACCTGAATGGCGCTTGCCCCGCACAGCATGAACTCCACCGCATCTTTATAATCCATGATGCCGCCGATGCCGATCACAGGTATCTTAGTGCAATTGTACGCCTCTCGCACCATACGCAGCGCTATCGGCTTTATGGCCGGGCCGCTCAACCCACCCGTAACATTCCCGAGCACCGGTTTCATTGTGTCGATATTGACCGCCATCCCTACGATAGTGTTGATCAGCGACAGGGCGTCTGCCCCCGCCCTTTCGGCGGCCTTTGCTATTACTCTGATGTCCGTGACATTCGCCGAGAGCTTTGCGATCACCGTAAGCGTCGTTACTTTTCGTACAGCCTCTATGATCTCGTAAGTCGCATCTTCATCCTGCGCTATAAGAAAGCCCCGGTTGCCGTGTTTCACGTTTGGGCAAGAGAGGTTTACTTCCAGGGCCGATATCTTTTTAACTTTTCTCAAAGTTCTTGCCAGTTCTTTAAACTCCGCCGCATCATCACCCGCGATGCTCGCTACCAGCGGTATCTTTAATCTTTTTAAGCCCGGGACCTTATTCTTTATAAAGTCGTCGAGGCCTCCATTCTCAAGGCCGATCGAATTCAGCATTCCGGACGGTGTTTCGCAAACTCTGGGTGGAGGATTTCCAATGCGCGCATTGAGCGTGATGGTCTTGGCGATATACGCTCCCAGCTTATTTATATCTACGAGCTCCCCGTATTCGGTACCGAACGTCCCGGACGCCACCATCACCGGATTCTTAAGCTTTAATCTGCCTATCTTTGTTTCGAGACTTACCACGCTATCTCCTTCGAGTCAAAGACCGGGCCGTCTTTGCAGACCATCTTGTACCCGCCGCTCTTTACTTTAACCGGACAGCCTAAACATACGCCCACGCCACAAGCCATGCGCTCTTCCATAGATACCTGGCACGGTATGCCGGAAGAGTCCGCTATATGACTGACCGCTTTAAGCATGGGGTGAGGACCGCACGCATATATCACTGACACCCTGCATCTTATCAATATCAACAGATGCCTCATGATATCCGTCACGTAGCCCTTGTGTCCTCTTGATCCGTCCTCGGTAGATACCATTACAAAGCATCCCAATTTTTTAAAATCTTTGTCGCACAACATTTGCGATGCAGTCTTAGCGCCGATCATAACATATGGTTTCACTTTTTTCTTGGCTAGCGTTTCGGCTAAAGATAATAGGGGGGCCACGCCCATACCTCCCGCGACTATCAGGGGAGGATTTTTTGCGGTGAAAAGGTCAAACCCTTTACCGAGAGGTCCTATAATGTCCAGCAGATCGCCCTTTTCCATGGCTGACAGGCTTTTGGTTCCTTTTCCGATGACCTCATACAGGACGTCTATGCCGCCATTCGATATTCTGTGTACGCCCAAAGGACGCCTCAAAAGAAGTTCGCGCCCCTCGGAACATTTGACCTCGATGAACTGGCCCGGCTTGGAGTTTTTGGCCAGATACGTAGAGGCCAAGCGCATTTTACAGAACCCTTTCGCAATCCTTCTATTCTCTATTATTCTCGCTTCTAATTGCTTCATAAGTTATCCGTTGTCGCTAATTTGCCGCCGACAAATACCTTTGAGACCCTGCCTTTTAGTATCCAGTTTATAAAGGGCGAGTTCTTCGATCTCGACGCGATGGAATCTTTTGTATACGTATACTCGCCATCAGGGTCAATGATCACTACATCGGCTATCGCCCCACTCTTCAGGCTGCCCTTATCTATCCCCAATATTTTTGAAGGATTTACTGACATCTTTGTTATGAGTTCAGGCCAGGAGAGGACCTTCTTCTCGACGAGCTCCATCACGCAAAGGCTTAATGCCGTCTCCAGCCCTATTATGCCGAACGGCGCAAACGCGAACTCTACATCCTTCTCGCTGTCCGTATGCGGGGCGTGGTCGGTAGCTATTACATCTATGGTGCCGTCCTTCAAGGCCCTCTTTAACTCCTCGGCGTCTTCCTTGGACCTTAAGGGAGGGTTCATCTTTGTGTTGGAGTCGTATGTTGCGCAGCATTCCTCCGTTAACGCCAGATAATGCGGCGCGGTCTCCGCTGTGACCTTGACGCCCTCGGCCTTTGCGCGGCGTATGACATCCACCGACCCTTTGGTGCTCACGTGCGCTATGTGGATCCGGGCCGACGCGCTCTTCGCCAGCTCAATATCCCGCTTTACGCGCTCGTATTCGCTCTCGGATGATATCCCTTTTAGGCCAAGCTTGGTCGCCGTAAACCCGTGATTCATCACGCCGTCCTTCGACAGCTTGCGGTCCTCGCAATGGTCTATTATAAGAAGGCCCTCTTCTTTCGACTGCTCCAAGGCGCCCGACATGACGGTTTCGTCATCCACCGATGCGCCGTCGTCAGATACCGCAACGGCACCCTCTTTCTTCATCTTATGAAAATCGGTCGCGCGCTTGCCGGCGCGTCCTTCGGTGATCGCTCCTATGATGAGGACGTTCACCCGGGCATCTTTCTTTATCGTATCTTTGAGAGATTTTATTATGGCGGGATTATCCAGCGGGGGCTCTGTGTTAGGCATACAGGCAATGCTTGTGAACCCACCTTTTATGGCGGCAAGCGTGCCGGTGAGAACCGTCTCTTCATCCTCTCTGCCAGGCTCCCTTAAATGCGTGTGCATATCGACGAATCCGGGAGCGACTATCATGCCCTTAGCGTCTATCGATTCCGCCTTATCGCTTAAATTTTTGCCTATTTTTTCTATCTTGCCGCCGGATATCAGAAGATCCAGAATATCATCTATCTTATTCGCCGGGTCTACCACTCTGCCGTTCTTTATCAGATACTTCATATCGTTGCCATCCTGTCATTCCCGCGCAAGCGGGAATCTATGGATGCCCGCTTCCGCGGGCATGACATAAATCACTAATTCCTTTTAGCGTGTGCTACCAGATATAATACAGCCATCCTGACCGCTATGCCGTTTGTAACCTGCTCCAAGATCACGGAGTTCAGGCCGTCGGCAACTCCGCTCGACATCTCGACGCCTCTATTTATAGGCCCTGGATGCATTACCACTATATCTTTCTTGCACTTCTTCAGCCTCTCTTCGGATATCCCGTATTGCTTGAAAAAATCTATCTTTGTCGGAAATGCGCCGGACGTGTCACGCTCAAGCTGCATCCTAAGTACATTTATAGCGTCGGCTTCCGTTATCGCCTCATCGAGATCGTTCGTCACTTTAACGCCCATCTTCTCGATGCCGTCGGGTATCAGCATCTTCGGCGCGCAGACAGTGACCTTTGCGCCGAGCTTGGTCAGCCCCCAGATATTGGAGCGGGCTACCCGCGAATGGGCTATATCGCCTATTATGCTGACGTTCAGGCCTTCTATCCTGCCAAGCTTCGATTTTAATGTGAAGATATCCAGAAGAGCCTGGGTGGGATGCTCGTGCCATCCGTCACCCGCGTTTACCACGCTGGCCTTGACGGAACGCGCGAGAATATTGGGCGCGCCCGAACAATCGTGGCGGACCACTATTATATCTATCTTTAAGGCCTCTATGTTTTTGCCTGTATCGATGAGGGTCTCGCCTTTGCGCACACTCGAGGACTCAACCCCTACGTTTATGACATCGGCGGAGAGCCTCTTTGCGGCAAGCTCAAACGATATTCGCGTCCTGGTAGACGGCTCGTAGAAGAGGTTCACCACCGTCTTACCGCGCAGGGCGGGGACCTTCTTTATCTGCCGCGTCGTCACCTCTTTGAAGCTCGCGGCCGTATATAAGATGTGTTCGATCTCCTCGCGCGAAAGATACTCAAGGCCGAGGAGGTCTTTCTTGGTCCACACCGTCTTCTTTTCGTTAGCCATATTTAATCAGTCCTGCCTGCCGCACGTCGGTTATGCTTAACGTCAGGCAGGCTTTTCGCACAGCACCACTTCATCTTTGCCGTCGGATTCGGAGAGCCGCACCTCTACGACTTCGTTCACATTGGTGGGGATGTTCTTGCCCACATAATCCGCCCGTATCGGCAGCTCCCTGTGCCCTCTGTCAACAAGCACCGCCAGCTGTATGAGCCTGGGCCTGCCGAAGTCTATCAGCGCATCGAGCGCGCACCGTATCGTTCTGCCGGTGAACAAGACATCGTCCACGAGCACTATCCTCTTATTTTCAATATCGAAAGTTATCTCCGTGGCATGGACCACGGGCTGCTCGGATACCTGGGTGAGGTCGTCTCTGTACAGTGTTATGTCTAGGGCTCCCACGGGAGGGCGGGACTTTGAGATCGCCTTCATATGATCCGCGAGCCTTTCAGCGATATAGGCGCCCCGGTTCTTTATACCTATCAAGACCGTATCGTCCGTCGTTTTTGTCGCCTCTATGATCTCATGGGCCATACGCTTGAGGGCTTTATCTATCGAGCCTTCGTCCAATATCTTTGATTTCTCTTTTAATTGCACGATCTTGCCTCGCATATCCCGCCAAAAAACGGCGTTATTATTTGCCAACTATCAAACGACTGCAAATAAAAAGTCCCACGGCTTATACAATACTGATGCGTGGGTTCTCTTTGATGCCATTTTTATTCCTTTCCCGGACTCTCTGTTCCGGCTTTAAAAGGTTAATGTTATGGTTGAATGATACCATAAGAGATCCTTTTTGTCAAGAGCTATTTTATATGATAACTATGAATTCGCCCTTGGGCTTGTGCGCCTTAAAGTGTTCTAGAGAGAGGCTTACTTTTTCGCGCCTTATCTCCTCAAATTTTTTCGTAACTTCTCTTGCTACAACTACTTCCGTATCGCCGTATACCTCTAAAATGTCGCCCAAAAGCTTCTCTATCCTGTGGACGGATTCATATAGTATGATCGTCCTCTTCTCATCATGCAGCTTCCTCAGCTGATTCTTTCTCTTTATTGGCTTAGGCGATAGGAACCCGGCGAATGTGAATTCGTTAGTGGGTTTTCCTGAAATGGTGAGCGCCGCGATTATTCCTGAGGGCCCGGGTATTGGCACTACCGGTACGCCATTATCTATGCAGAGCCTTATTATGTTATATCCGGGATCCGATATGCCCGGAGTGCCCGCGTCCGATACAAGGGCTACCGACTTGCCTTCATTTAGAAGCTTCAAGAGATAGTCCCCTTTTTGTATCTTGTTATACTCAAAGTAGCTCGTCATGTGGGTCTTGATGCCGTATTTTTCCAAAAGGATGTTAGTGTGGCGGGTATCTTCGGCGGCGATCAGGTCCGCGGTCTTCAGCGTTTCGATAGCGCGAAGAGTGATGTCGGCCAGGTTGCCGATCGGAGTGGATACTACATATAAGGTCCCGGGCATATTATTCTACGGTCACCGACTTTGCAAGATTGCGCGGCTGGTCGATATCGTATCCGAATGCGCGCGCAACGTAATACGCCAATAATTGCAGAGGTATCGCCACCAATAGCGGCGAGAATAGCTCCTCGGCCCTTGGTATCTCTATAAGATAATTGATGTTGTGGTGCAATATCTCCTTGTCGCCCTCGGTAGATATGGCTATAACGATACCGTTACGCGCCTTTATCTCCTGGATGTTCGATATCATCTTATCGTAGGTCCTGCTCTTTACCGCTATGCATACCACCCATGGATTCTCGTCTATCAAAGCTATCGGCCCGTGCTTCATCTCGCCGGCGGGATAACCCTCGGCGCTGATATACGCTATCTCCTTTAACTTAAGGGCGCCTTCTAGAGCATTAGGATAGTTTATATTCCTGGCCAGATACAGGAAGAAGGTCTTGTTATGTTTTTCGTGATAATATTTCTTGAAGCCCTCGGCGTACGCGGCAAGCAGATTGTATTCCGGCTTATATTCGGCGAGGAGCTCCTCCATAAGCGCTGGGATGCGCTTCAAGGCCTTCAATAGAGCGCCTAGCTTTGCCGGCGCTACCGTCTTCCTCATCTTCGCAAGATAGAAAGTCAATAGATAGAATATCGCCAATTGCGCAGTATACGCTTTTGTCGACGCAACCGCTATCTCAGGGCCCGCATGCGTATAGATGACTCCATCGGACTCTCTTGCGATCGAGCTGCCGAGCACATTGCAGATGGCAAGGACCTTGGCGCCATGCTTCTTCGCCTCCCTAAGAGCGGCGAGGGTATCGGCCGTCTCGCCAGACTGGGAGATCACTATCATAAGGGTCTCTTTATCTACTATAGGGTTGCGGTACCTGAATTCGCTCGAGACGTCAACCCAGCACGGGATTTTGGCGTACTCTTCAAGCATATATTTTCCCGTAAGACCCGCATGGTAGGCTGTGCCGCAGGCGACTATGGCTATTCTTTTTATCTTTTTAAGTTCGCCGTCGGATATCTTCTGTTCGGCGAATGATATCTTGCTGTTCTTGCACCGCTCGTCCAGTATATTCTCTATTATTTGGGATTGCTCGAATATCTCCTTCAGCATAAAATGTTTATAGCCGCCCTTTTCCGCCTGGCTTATATCCCAATTTATCTTTGACGGCTTCCTCTCTATTCGGCGGCCCTCGAGATCTTTGATCGTAATATGGTCCTTGGTAAGCACGACGAGCTCGTGGTTGTTAAGATATATGACTTCCTTGGTATGGTCCAGCACGGCCGGTACATCGCTGGCGAGAAAATTCTCACCCTTGCCTATCCCGACTATCAACGGCGAATCGCATCTGGCTCCGATTAATTTCAGCGGCTCATCCTTATGGATAACGGCTATTGCGTAAGAGCCATGCAGGGCCTTTACGGCCCTGTGGACAGCCTCGGCGATGTCGCCAGAGTAAAACTTTTCGATCAGGTGGGCAATTACTTCGGTGTCCGTCTCTGAGATGAATTTATGGCCTTCTCTCTGCAGCTTCTCTTTTAATTCGAGGTAATTTTCTACGATGCCGTTATGAGCTACGGCAATCTTGCCTTTGCAGTCGAGATGCGGGTGAGCATTGGCGTCGCTCGGCACGCCGTGAGTGGCCCACCTGGTGTGCCCTATGCCGGTTGAGCCTTCAAGCGCTTCAGCCTTAAGGTCAGCGGCAAGCACGTTGAGCTTACCCTTCTTCTTTACCAGCTGTATCTTCTTGCCCTTGATTATGGCAAGGCCTGCAGAGTCATAGCCTCTATATTCCAGCCTTGAAAGGCTCTTGAGCAATATATTTTGAGCTTCTCTATCGCCTATATATCCTACTATCCCGCACATATCTTCCCCTTCACAAAAGCTATTCTACCACGAACCATCGTCATCTTCACGTCAAATTCTTTACTGAACACAACTATGTCGGCATCCTTGCCTGCGGCTATAGAGCCCTTCTCGCTCTCGACCCCTAAAAGCTTCGCGGGATTCATTGTGATAGTATTTAACGCTTCCTGCAACGATAGATTGGCGCTCTTTACGGCATTCTTTAACGCGCCTATCATAGTAAGCGATGAGCCGGCAAGCCTCCCATCGCTGAAGCGATATGCGCCGCCCATTGCAATCGCATCTTTAGATGGTTCTGATACGAGCGAATCCGTGACCACTATAACTTTCTCTCTTTTCTTCGATTTTAACGCAAGCCCGAATAGGGCTCTGTGCACATGTATGAGGTCGAGTATTATCTCTGCCGTTACTCTGTCGTCGGAAAGAACCGCGCCCGCAACTCCAGGCTCGCGCCTGTCTATGGGGCTCATGGCATTGAAAGTATGGGTTGAGTGAGTTATGCCTGCGTCGATCCCTTCGATGGCGGATTCATAAGTTGCGTCCGAATGGCCTATCGAAGCGATAATCTTATGTTTACGCAATAACTTTATGAGGGGGTTGGCGCCTCTGAGCTCAGGGGCTATGGTCATAAGTTTTAAGATCGGAGAGCACCGATCAATTATACCGGCCAGCTCTTTTAAGTCAGGCGTTCTTATGTAAGAAACGTCTTGAGCTCCCGCCCTAGCTTTGCTTATGTACGGGCCTTCGAGACGAAGACCCAGCACGTTGGGCCCAAAAGGATGGGTCCTGATAAATTCTTTTATGCTTTCGGCCCTCTTATAGATATAACTTAACGGCGCGCAGGATTCGGCGATCACAAATGCCGTAGTGCCATGCCTCGCCTCGTTAAAGAATATCTTTTCGGGCTCTCCGTGTATGTGGCAATCGATAAAACCCGGCGATACGAAAGAGCCCTTGGCGTCTATTACGAAAGCGCCCTTCTTCGGCGCCGTCTTTCTGTTGATGGCCGCGATCTTGCCGCCGCTTATCATGATCGTCGCACCGTCCACGATCCGGTCCTTCAGTATCACACGCCCGTTTTTAATATAGATATTTGTCATACTTTTAATATACTGCGCTGGTGGGAAAAGTCTGAAGTGGCGTCCCCATCCGGATTTGAACCGGAGTCGTCAGGATGAAAACCTGATGTCCTAGGCCAGGCTAGACGATGGGGACGGCGATCACTTTTTTCGTTTTGTTGCTTTTTTCTTCGGAGCCTCTTTCTGTTTGGCTTTCGGCTCTTCTTTCTTTGGAGGCTCTTTTGGCTTATCCGCCCTTATCTCTTCTTTTGGCTTTGGCGCTTCTTTTTTGACCAGCGACTCTGCCTCTTTTAGCTTCTCTTCCTCAGCCGCCTCATCCTCAGGGATGATCTTCGCCACTGATGCTATTTTATCACCCTTGTCAAGTTTCATGAGCCTTACGCCCTGAGTTGAACGCCCGGTCGACCTTATATCTTTGACCGGCGAACGGACTATCATGCCCTTTTCCGTGATAAGCATCAGCTCGTCTCTGTCTGAGACCGTCTTCATCCCGACGGCTTCACCGTTCTTGCCGGTGACCTTAATGTTTATAATACCCTTGCCGCCGCGGGACTGCAGCCGGTATTCTTTAAACGACGTGCGCTTCCCAAAACCTTCCTGGGTCACTGTAAGGACCGTCTGATCCTGCTTGGCGATCTCCATGGCCATAAGCGAGTCCTTCTTGCCCAATCTTATCCCGCGCACTCCCTTAGCGCCTCTACCCATATCCCGGACCTGAGACTCTTTGAAGCGTATCGCCTTGCCTTCGCGCGTAGCCAGAAGAAGCTCAGCGTTACCATCGGCGCGCTGGACCTCTATGAGCTCATCGCCTTTTTCTAATGTTATGCCTATGATCCCGCCTTTTCTTGGATTTGAATAAGCTGTAAGGGCCGTCTTCTTTATGGTACCGTTCTTGGTCGCCATGACAAGAAATTCGCCCTCTTTAAACTGCCTCACGGGAACGAACGCGCTGACTTTTTCTCCGGTGCCGAGAGTCAGGAGGTTTATGATAGGCCTGCCTTTCGATGTGCGGCCCCCTTCCGGTATCTCGTGCACTTTCAGCCAGTGCACTATGCCCTTGTCGGTGAAGAATAGCATGTAGTCATGCGTCGAGGCGATGAAGAGGTGCTCTATAAAGTCCTCCTCTTTTATGTCGGCTCCGGTGACGCCCTTGCCGCCGCGCCGCTGCTTTCTGTAGCTCGATACGGGCAGGCGCTTCAGGTAGCCGGCATGGCTTATCATGATGACGACGTCTTCTTCGGCTATCAGGTCCTCTATGTCGAGCTCTTCGGTCTCGGGCAGCACTTCCGTCCTGCGCTCATCGCCGAACTTTTCACTAAGCTCTTTCATCTCTTCTTTGATTATGTCGAGGACCTTCTTTTCGCTCTCCAGGATGGACTTAAACAGCTCTATCTTTTTTATCAACTCGAGATACTCTTTATCTATCTTGTCGCGTTCCAGGTGCGTAAGGCGCTGCAGCTGCATTTCTAGTATCGCCTGAGCCTGCCTGTCGGAGAGCCCTATCTTTTCCATCAGGCCCGCCTTGGCTTCCTGCGGATCTTTGGCGGCCCTTATTATCTTTATGACCTTATCGAGCTCCTTAAGCGCTATCTTTAATCCTTCGAGTATATGCGCCCGGTCCTGAGCCTTCTCGAGGTCATATCTTGTCCTGCGGGTAATGATCTCTTTTCTGTGGCGGATGAACTCTTCTAAGGCCTCTTTCAGATTTAAGACCCTCGGCCTGCCCTCGACGAGCGCCAGCATTATGACGCCGAAAGTAGTCTGCATCTGAGTATGCTTATAGAGCTGGTTTAAGATAACTTTAGAGTTCGCCCCCCGGCGCACTTCGATCACAACGCGCATCCCGTCCTTGTCGGACTCATCCCGCAGGTCCGTGATGCCGTCTATCTTCTTGTCTGTAACGAGGTCCGCTATCGACTCTACCAGGTTGGCTTTATTCACCTGGTACGGCAGCTCTTTTATGATGATGGCTTCTTTGCCGTTCTTCTGTTCTTCAATAAATGCCTTGGCGTGAACCTTCAAAAGGCCGCGGCCGGTAGTATAGGCGTTCTTTATCCCCTCGGTGCCGCGTATTATCCCGCCCGTCGGGAAGTCCGGCCCCTTTACTTTTTTCAAAAGATCCTTGGGGTCGCAGCCCGGGCTGTCTATGACGAGCATAACGGCTTCGGCTATCTCTTTTAAGTTGTGCGGCGGGATGTTAGTTGCCATACCGACCGCTATCCCGCTTGAACCGTTGACGAGCAAGTTGGGCAAACACGCCGGGAGCACCGTCGGCTCCTTGAGGGATCCGTCGAAGTTAGGCATAAAGTCAACTGTGTTCTTCTCGATATCGAGAAGCATCCAGTCGGCAATGCGGTCGAGCCTCGCCTCCGTGTAACGCATACTCGCGGCCGTGTCCCCGTCGACCGAGTTGTGAACAAAGATGCCTGCGGCCAGAGCAAAATTATGAGTTGTGTTTACGGTCAAATCATACACATCTTCTCTTTTTTTAAGAAATTCTACTTTTAGAACTTTATGGTTAAGCACCGGCTGTTTATGCTTTCGCTTATACAAAAATTCGGTTATTTTTGAAGCGTCTCCGTCACAATACTGCTTTACAGCCTTTTCATATCTTACAATACCTGCGCCGTGGCGGCTTCCATATTGAGATCGCGCTTTTTCATAATTAACAGGCGTTATCTCACCGTGGTTCTCTAATGTGCATTCGCATACTTTCAAGAATCTGTAAAAATTCGCGTTCGCGCCGTTTTTCGTAAGAATGGGCATGAACTTTTCTCTGTATTCTGGGATTAACCATCTCCGCTTATTTACCGCGGAGATATGGCTTCTATGTTCGGGCTGAGCCCACAGTAATAAAGACATTTTCTTCGTGATCCCCGCCATGCGTTGAGCGTAATCCTTGTTTTGCCATTTTTTTGTAAGCTCCGCTGATTTTAATCTGCTCAGCAGGGCCCTAAAGTCCTGGCGCTGCCATAATCTTTTTAAATTATCTTTAGACGCCTCAGCCATCATCTTCTTGTATTCCGCGTCTCCCCACAGCTTCTTTACCGCCGCTATTTTCTTCTTTCTGTACTCCGGGTCTCTCCACATCTTTTTGTTTCTGAGCGCCATGCGGCATGAATAAGTTTCTCTATTATTTACATCGTCCCAGAACCGTTTTCTACCTTCGCTAAGTTTTGCGCGGTATGAAGGGTCATTCTTATGGCGCGAGGATGTTAAATTGTAGTGTGTTTCCCAGTGTTTGCGCCATTGGATCCTGAGAATATTGCCCGGGCTGTTATTGAGTTTATTGAAATCTATGTGGTGCCTTATTCTGCCGGAGCTCTTTGGGTAGATTTTATTTTTAATATTCCATTCGTCCGCCAGGCGGTGCGCCCAACTCCATGTATCTGAAAGCGGCTGATAGACCATTTCATACCCAACGGCATTAGGGTCATCTTTTCTTAGCGACAGTCTGGTATAGAGAGGCATGAGCGAAGCGCCCGGCACAAGCTCCTGCGCCTCTTTATACGTACCATCTCTTAGCATAAATTTATGATTCAAGGTGCATTTTATCTCTTCATTATTATCAAGCGTTATTTTCATTACCGGGGCATTTTTCTTGGTTAGCCTGGGCCGGCGTATTTGTGCTATCTCTACTTTCCCCGACGTCTCATTAAAGGTAAATGTATAATTTTTCTTGCCCTTGATATCTTCCTCTATTAATTCTCCGAAGCTTATCGATCGGCCATCAGCTAACTTGACTTTCGTGTCAATAGTAAAACAGCCAAAATTTCCTTGGCCTTCTACAAGAGTATAACGCAGAGAAAAGTCCTGCGCCATTCTCACGAGAGTATCGTAGATCGCGGAGTCACCGTGCGGATGATATTTCCCCATTGTGTCGCCCACGATCCTTGCCGATTTCTTGTATGGCTTATTGTGCTCTACGCCGAGCTCCTTCATCGCGTAAAGAATCCGGCGATGCACCGGCTTGAGGCCGTCACGCGCATCGGGCAGCGCCCTGCCTACGATGACGCTCATCGCGTAATTTATGTAGGAGTCTTTCATCTCCTCTTCTATATATACCGGTATTACTTTTTCATTGCGCGCGTACATGTCTCTCCTCTTTAATTAAATATCCAATACTTTCACTTCATGTGCGTGTTTCTCAATAAAATCTCTTCTTGGCTCAACGGCCTCCCCCATCAATATGGTGAACATGGAGTCGGCTTCGACCGCATCCTCAAGCATGACCTTCAGAAGCGTCCTCTTCTCGGGGTCCATCGTGGTCTCCCAGAGCTGGGTAGGGTTCATCTCTCCCAAGCCCTTATACCTCTGTATGCTCATACCCTCTTTGCCTACACTCTTTACAAAGTGCAGGACCTCTTTGAGAGAAGAGAGGCCCTTGGTCTCCTTCTCCATCTTTATGGTATACACAGGTTTTGCTGACTCTTTTTTAGAAACCTTCTTGTCCTTTGGGCTCTCTTCCGGGGCATCATACTCATCCATATCGACCCCAAGCTTATCTATCTTATCTATGATCTTCTCGATCTCTCTTGCCTCGTAAAACTCTATATAGTCTTTATTCTTGACAGTGTCCTCGTCTCCCACATGCTTTGACAGCTCATCGTCATTATATAAAAAGTGGGGCTCTTGCTCCACTTTTACCATGTAAAGTGGTAGTTTTTTGGTCTTCTTATGCCTTAAAGTGATGTATTTTGATAGATTCGCTCCACTTCGCTCAATTGCGTTACCATAACCTTCCAGCTCTATCAGCGCGTCCAGAACAGCCTTCAGCTGCTTATCCGTAAACTGATGCTTGTCCTTTACTCTTACCAGAGTCATGCCCTCGGTGCCGAGCTCTAATAGAAGATTGTTATATTCATCCTCTGTCTGTATATACTCTTCTCTTTTCCCTCGTTTGATCTTATACAAAGGCGGCTGGGCTATATAAATGTGCCCATTTTCGATCAGGGCCGGCATCTGCCTGTAGAAGAGCGTCAAAATAAGCGTCCTTATGTGTGAGCCATCGACATCGGCATCGCACATTATTATTATCTTATGATATCTGATCTTGGCTATATCGAACTCTTCGCCAATTCCACAGCCTATCGCGGTGATTATTGTTCGTATTTCTTCGTTGGAGAGCGCTTTGTCGAGCCGCGCCTTCTCTACGTTCAGTATCTTGCCTTTCAACGGCAATATCGCCTGGAATCTTCTGTCGCGTCCCTGCTTTGCCGAATTGTGAACAAAGACTCCGGAAGCCAACGCGAAATTATGCGTATTCGGTACTTCTATATCATATACGTCGACTTTGTCAGTCAGCCATTCAACTCTCTTTACCTTATGATTATAGTTTTTGCCGGCTTCACACATCTTGCCCTCATCATTGCTGAAAAATCTTTCTCGCAAAGTGTCGAGCTTTAATAAGTTTTTGTCCTTCTTGGACTTTCTTTCTGCCTCATAGCGCGACGCGTCACCGTATGTATCGAGAACGGTTTTCAACAAACCCATGCTGTGCTTAAAATATGTCTGATCGTAAGTTTTTTTACGCTTCGCCCTGAATGCCTCCGTCCATTGCTCTTTCGTCTTTTCCCGCCTCCACGAAATAAGAGTACTATCGCCCCACTGTATCTTGGACGCATCAGAATGCTTTTTTCTGTGCTCCGGGTGGTTGTCAAAATATTGCTTCGTCCCCAAAGCCTGCTTGCTTCTATTGGCCGGGCTAGCCCAGTGTTTTTTCTGCGCTTCGTTTATGAGCCTTAGTATCCGAGCCCTAAATTTTTCATCCTTATTGAAGAACTCCATATACTTTTTAAGCATATATTGTTTATATGCGGGATCCTCCCATTGTTTTTTAGCGTTTTTGCTAAGAACGGCCGATTGTTTCTTCATGATTTCAGAAAGCTTCTTGCGGTATTCTGGCGTTCTTTTTGTTCTATTGCATTTTTCAATAACTTCTTTTGTATGCATTGTCTTCTTAATGTGCTTTCTGTGAAACTCAAAGTGCCCAGCCCTGCTCATCCGAACAATATTGTCTGGGCGGTTATTTAGTTTATTAAAGTCTATATGATGCCTGGTTTCACCGTCGGATATTTTATATACTGCCCGATCAAGATTGTGTGCGTCCGCCAGAAGATGCCAAAATATCCATTGATTTTTTGCTGTGTCAAACACCATCGGGTAGCCTTCTATCGTTACCCCGCCTCCTTTAGAGGAGAGCTTCGTCCTGAACGGCATAAGAGATTCACCGGGCCGCAGATCTTTTGCCTGGACGTAAAAACCATCTCTTGCCATAAACAAATGATCGGGCGTACATATTATTTCTTCGTCGTTATCTAAGACGACGTTGACGACGTTGGCCTCTTTTTGTGTGCATCTGGGGCTTGCTATCTCTTCGATCCCCACGCTACCGTTATCTTTTATTGTGAAACAATAATTTTTTTTGCCATTTTTCCATTCACGAACCAACTCTTTAAAGCTGAGGCTTCTCCCGTCGGCCAGAGCAACTTCGGTTTCTCCAAAAAAACATCCGCCGGCACTGTCGCCCTCGACCAAGTAGACTTCGCAGAGACTTGCGTCGGTCTCCTGGCAGTCGGCAAGTTTTCCCGGAAGCGAAGCGCCTTCAAGGGCGCCTTTCCGTCGGGTGAGCTCGCGGGCTTTTCTCGCGGCCTCGCGCGCGCGCGCAGCCAATACGGCCTTCTCTATGATCTTGTTGGCTACGGGCGGGTTCTCTTCGAGAAATGAGCCGAGCGCTTCGTTGACTATCGACTCTATTATTCCTTCGACCTCAGAGTTGCCGAGCTTCGTCTTTGTCTGGCCTTCGAATTGCGGGTTCGGGACCTTCGCGCTTATTACGGCGCTCAAGCCTTCTCTGGCATCATCCCCGGATATTGTTGAATCTTCATTCTTTAAGAGCTTCTTCGATTTGCAATACTGATTTATCGTCCTGGTCAGCGCTGATTTAAACCCGGTTAAGTGCGTACCGCCTTCTATGGTGTTGATGTTATTCGCGAATGTGAATATGCTTTCGGCGTAGCCGTCGTTATACTGCATCGCCACTTCCGCCTGGACACCGTCCTTCTCCTTCGCAAAATATACAACTTTCTTATGAAGGACGTTCTTGTTCTTATTCAGGAACTCCACGAACGATACTATGCCCCCGGCAAACTTGAACTCTACTTCTCTGCCCTTGGCGCGCTCGTCTTTCAGCACTATCCTCAGGTCTTTATTTAAGAAGGCCAGCTCTCTCAGGCGGTTGGACAAAATATCGAAGCTGTAGTTTATGCCGGCGAGGAATATCTCTTTATCGGCTTTAAAGGTTACTTTCGTACCCGTGTTCTTGGCCGAGCCTATGACTTTTAATTTCGATGCCGTCTTGCCGCATTTGAATTCCTGATGATATATCTTGCCGTCGCGCCTTACCTCGACCTCGAGCCACTCGGATAACGCGTTTACCACGCTCACTCCTACGCCGTGCAGCCCGCCGGAGACCCTGTAGGCTTTGTGGTCGAACTTTCCCCCCGCGTGCAGCGTGGTCAGCACCACTTCCAGGGCGGGCTTGTTCATAGTTTTGTGTATGTCGACGGGGATGCCGCGTCCGTCGTCTATTACCGTCACAGAATTATCGGCGTGGACTATCACCTCTATCGATGTGGCATAGCCGCCCATACATTCATCGATCGAATTATCCACGACCTCATAGACCATGTGGTGTAGGCCGCGCGAAGTCGTGTCGCCTATATACATCGCGGGCCGCTTCCTGACGGCATCTACACCTTCGAGAACCTGTATCGTGGTCGCGTCATACTTCTTGACCGCCGCGGCCTTCTCTTTGCCGCTATCCTCTTTAACCTTTTTGCCCTTTATTTCCTTGTCGCTCATCTTAAGTCACCTATCCTGAATGTTATGTCCTTTAACTTTTTACCTTTTAGTTCCGATGATAAATTATTCAATATATACTTCTTCCTCGTCGTTAGCTCGTAGAGCCAGCTTGAGTCGTCGACGTGCACTATCAGCCTGGAATCCGTAAAAGAGCGCGGCCTCGAGTGCTTAGCCGCCTGTTCTCCGACCACGGCGCTCCACTTCGAGAGGATCTCCTCCTCCGTCAGCTTCTCTTTGCCGGCAAAGTTACCTATTATACTCTTTACCAGGTCCTCTAACGGCTTCTTAGCTTCATCCGTCACAAGAAAATCGCTCCGCGTAAACTATATCTGCATCGGCAGGACAACATATACGTATTCGCTGCCTATGCGTATGACACCCGGCTTTTCCGCATCCGCGACTTCGAACGGGACCACCTCGTCATTTATATTCTTCAGCGCATCTATCAAATAGTCCGGATTGAACCCTATCGCCAGGTCCTTGCCTTTATAATCTACCCCTATCTCTTCGCGCGCCTCTCCTATATAAGGAGCGTTCTTCGACAACACCATCTTATCCTTCGCCAGTTCCACCTTTACTGCCAACGAGTCCGGATTGGTGAAGAGGGCCGCTCTTTTCGTTGCGGATAAAAACCTTGCCCTGGTGATCAATATCTTATCTTTGACCTCTTTCGGTATCACCTGTTCATAATTCGGGAATTCCCCCTCGATCAGTCGCGACACCACCTTTGTGTTGCCCATATCGAACAAGACCTGGTTGTTGCCAAAACATATCCTGACCTCACCCTCATCTCCCAACAGCTTCACCAGTTCCGTTATTGTCTTCGCCGGTATTATGACCTTCTTTTCGTGGGTCTTCGGGGATTGGTTCTTCTCTTCCACCATCGCGAGCCGCCTTCCGTCCGTGGCGACTATCCTTACATATGTGGGCTTTATCACAAATAGCACCCCATTAAGAACATATCTCGTCTCATCACGGCTTATGGCAAAGCTTGTCATCGACAGCATCTTTTTAAGCCTTGCGCGCTGCATAGTTATTGAATCTTTGTCTTTAAAGTCCGGTAGTTGCGGGAATTCGTCTTTTGGCAGGCCCATTATCTTAAAGACGCAGCTTGTGCACTCTATATATACAAGATTATTCTTCTTTACTGATATCGACACCTCGCCATCGGGTAATTCTTTGATTATATCAAAGAATTTTTTGGCCGGGACCGTAATGACCCCCTCCGACCCGGTCTTTACCGATATTGTTGAGACTATGCCTATGTCTAGATCGGTGGCTGTCAGCGATACGGTCTCTTTTCCGGTCTCAATTAATATGTTTGAGAGTATCGGCAGTGTTGTCTTTGGGTTTATTGCGTTTTGTACTTCCTGTATACCTTTTATAAGGATCTCTTTTGTTGTATCAAACTTCATATTTTCAATTTCCCTTCTTTTATTATATTAATTAAAGCTAGAAGCAACCGTAGTAGCGCTGTTGATAATGTGCATAACTATATAAGGCGCCCAACACCAACGCGTTACAAACCTTTAATTCAATGTATAACAAAATGACTTATCCACAGCTTTTGAGCTATGAACCGCCGATATTGTCCGTTACCCGGCCGATAAGGTCGCTTAAACCCTTTTTTTCCTTAAGATCGTTCTTTATCTTTTCATACGCGTGCATCACCGTAGTGTGGTCCCTCCCGCCGAAATATTCCCCTATCTCCGGCAGAGAATAATCAGTGAGCTGCCTCGAAAGATACATCGCTATCTGTCTCGGGTATGCTATGGCGCGGCTGCGTTTCTTGATCTTCATATCCGACAACTTTATATCAAAATATTCGCATACCTTCTTCTGGATCATCTCTATGGTGATCTTCTTCTCTCCTTCGCGTATCATGTCCTTCAAGACTTCCTTCACCATCTCGACGGAGATCTCCCTGCCGATCAACTTCGCGTAGGCGACCACTCGTATCAGAGCGCCTTCAAGCTCGCGGATATTGCTCTTGATCTTCTCGGCCAAAAAGTAGTATACGTCGTCGGGGAGAAGGATCGTCTCTTTTTCCGACTTCTTCTTCAATATGGCCATGCGCGTCTCAAAGTCCGGCGGCTGGATATCCGTGACGAGCCCCCACTCGAACCTCGACACGAGCCTCTCCTCGAGAGACTGTATCTCTTTCGGCGGGCGATCGCTTGAGACGACTATCTGCTTATGCGCGTCGTATAATGTGTTGAAGGTGTGAAAGAACTCTTCCTGCGTGGCCTCTTTGCCGGCAATGAATTGTATATCATCTATGAGCAATATGTCAACGCTTCGGTATTTTTCCCGGAACTTTGTCATCGTCCGGTTCTGTATGGCGCCGATGAGCTGGTTCGTGAACTCTTCGCTCGAAATATAAAGTATCTTCGCTTTTGGGAGCCTCTGAATTATTTTGTGTCCGACGGAATGCATCAGATGCGTCTTGCCGAGGCCGACGCCGCCGTATATGAAGAGCGGGTTGTAGGCCTTCGCGGGGGAGTCGCATACGGCCGACGCGGCGGCGTGAGCGAACCTGTTGCTCGGGCCAATGACGAAACTGTCAAAAGTATACCTCGAGCTTAAGCCGATATCCTTCCCGGCGTCCTGCTTGTCGCGGCCAAACGGCCAGAATGTTTTAGCTTGAGACTTATCTTTAAGCGACGCGTCGAAAGGCTGCTTCGGGCCGGCGTCGTCGGAAGACTCCTGCATCGAGAATTCGACCCTCATCTCTTTTCCGCAGATCTTGGCGACGTTTGTATTCAGTACGGCCGTATAGCGGTCGAGAAGAATGTCCTGGAATAATTTATTTGGGATAGCGAGCGTAAGGGTCTCTTCGGAGATGGAGTGGAAATTGACCGGGCCAAACCATATGTTAAAAGCCTGGTCATTATCGAGCTCTTTTTTGATCAATTCCCGGGCTCTTAGCCACACGGAAGGGTCATTTGAGGCCATTTTTTACTTTTCCAGAAGAATACATAGGTTATTCACAGGTTGTGCACAGCATACTTTTAACAGCAGGCAACATTATAATCAAAACCATTTGCAAATGCAAGCACTAATTAAAATGTTGACTAAGAAAGAGTCTGTGGTATAATCATCGGACAACATTACAGGAGAAGAAGATGAAATATACTTTAAAAGCGGGCTCCAATATCAAGAGAAAGAGAAAGCATGGATTCAGAGCCAGGATGCAGACCCGCCACGGACGCACAGTTTTAAGCAGAAGAAGACAGAAGGGCCGTCATAAGCTCACCGTATGATCCCCGACGAGGGCTTTGCTAAAGAAGAGCGTCTCATAAAGACGAAGGACTTCAGGAAGGTTTACAAAGAGGGGCGTTCTTACAAGGCCGGTTTCGTCATATTAAGATTGTTGCCGAATGCCGCATCAACGAACCGCGTCGGTTTTTCCATAAGCGCTAAGAGCATAAAGAGGGCTTTCAGGCGTAATCGCATAAAGAGGCTCTTCCGCGAATCTTATAGAAGAAACAAAAAATTATTGAAGAAGGGATTCGATATCGTTTTTGTGGTAAGGAGAGACGCCAAGGTTGGTTTTTCTTATATAGAGGCAGAAAAGCTCTTCCTGGACTTAAGTAAACAAGCGGGTATAATAGCATGAGATCTTTAGTGATATGGTCGTTGAAATTTTATCGTAAGTACCTGTCGGCATTGAACATAAGATGCTGCAGGTTTTATCCTTCCTGCTCCGAATATGCTGTAGGGGCCGTAGAAAAGCACGGCGTATTATTCGGCGGGATCAAAAGCGCTTGGAGGCTGATCAGGTGTAACCCTTTTTCGCGAGGCGGTTACGACCCGGTACAATAATCTATGGAAAAGAGACTAATAACAGCTGTTACGTTATCGATAATAATCATAGTGATGTTCCAATTCTTATTCCCCGCGCCGAAAAAGGTGCAGGTCGCGGGCCCGGCGGAGAGGGTAATAACAAAAGAGATAGACGTAAGATCATTCGTTCCGTCGCCATCGATCCCGACGGAGGGCGAGAAAGAGTCGGTCGTTGCCACCGATAGAAGCATAGTCACGTTCAGCGATATAGGCGGCGCTGTAAAGAAGATAGAGCTTAAACAGCATAAAAAACACAATTCGCTTGAGCCTTTCGTTCTGGTGGAAGAGAAAGACCCGAGCCGTTATATCTTTTCAATAAAAGATCCTTCCGGGGCTATACCATTAGAATCATCAAAATACTCTATCAGTACAAAGCAGAATCAAGTAGTTTATACGCTAAACACAAAAGACCTGCAAATAATAAAACAATACACGCTTAATAACTCCAATGATACCATGGAGTTGCAGCTATTTATAAAGAACCTGGGCAGCCAACCAAAAGAATTATCCTACCAGATCATAAGCGGGTCAGGTGTTGTCGAGCCTAACATGGCCGACAAGAGACTTATTGAGGTTACGGCCAAGGTTGACGGCAAGACAGTGAACTTCAAGCGGCCAAAAAATAACATTATTACAAACCCCGGCATAGTAAGCTGGGTAGCGCTTAAGACAAGATACTTCTCTCTTATTATGAAGCCATTTGGACAAACAAAACAGCAGTTCCATAATTTTGCGGTCGGTGAAGATCTGGTGGCCGGAATAGAGATGGAGCGCATTATAATACCGGCCAATTCTTTTGTAGAGCATAAATATATATTATATGCCGGTCCAAGCGTAGCATCAGAACTGAAGAAGATAGGCATGGAGTTTGAGGAGACGATAAACTACGGCTTCTTCGGATGGATCGCTAAGGCTCTGCTTTTTGTGCTGGGGCTCTGCCACAGCGTAGTCAAGAGCTGGGGCTTATCGGTAATCATCCTTTCTGTGCTTTTGAACATCCTGCTCTTCCCTCTCACTCTAAAAAGTTTTCAATCTATGCAGAAGATGCATGAGCTGCATCCCCAGATGGAAAAGCTCAAGGTTCAATTTAAAGACAGCCCGCAGAAGCTCAATAAAGAAGTCATGGAGCTTTATAAGAAGAATAAAATCAACCCTCTGGGCGGATGTTTGCCGCTCTTACTGCAGATGCCGATCTTCATTGCATTATATCAGGCGCTTACAAAATCGATAGATCTCAGGGGCGCAAGCTTCTTGTGGATAAAAGACCTGTCAATGCCTGACGCCGTGGCTATACCGGCGACATTACCATTGATCGGCAACCACATAAACATACTGCCTTTAGTGATGGTAGTTCTGATGGTATTTCAACAGAAAGTTTCTACAAAGGTCATGGGCAGCGCCGTTACAGAAGAACAAAAACAACAGCAGAAGATGATGCTTATCATCATGCCGATAATGTTCGGCTTCATATTTTACAGCATGCCGTCAGGTATGGTGCTGTACTGGGTGGTTAATACGCTTTTAACTATAGTTGAGCAGTCAGCGATACTAAAAAAGACATAAGACGTATTGACTTTAAACAGAAGATAGTGTAATATTTATACAAAAGATATTGTAGTTTTCCAGGGTAGTTTTCACGTGAAAAGTCGGTCCTCGATAAGATGGCAAAAGTAATAGCTCTATGTAATCAAAAAGGCGGAGTCGGCAAGACGACCACCGCCATAAACCTAGCAGCGTTTTTAGCTATATCAGGCAAGAAGTCCCTTCTAATAGATATCGATCCCCAAGGCAATGCCACCAGCGGTCTCGGCATAGATAAACACTCTATTAAAAAAAGCACATACGATATACTCATTGAAGACGCCGATCCGAAATCTGTCCTGATAACCACTCAGGTAGAGAATCTTTCACTTTTTCCTTCCAACCTGAATCTTACCGGCGCAGAGGTTGAACTCGTCGGAGTAATGGGTAGAGAACATAAGCTAAAAAAGGCCCTAGTGGGCATTTTAGACGAGTTCGATTTCATTTTGATAGATTGCCCTCCGTCGCTGGGCCTCCTGACGATAAATGCCCTTTCTGCCGCAAATTCAGTGCTTATCCCGATACAGTGCGAGTACTATGCGCTAGAGGGTTTAAGTCAATTGGTGAATACAATAAATCTTGTTAAGGAGAATATAAACCCAGCCCTCGAGATCGAAGGCGTTTTATTGACCATGGCAGATTATAGAACTAATTTAACCAATGAAGTTATAAGTGAGGTTAAAAAGTTTTTCAACACCAAAGTTTATGAAACCGTTATTCCGAGAAACATTCGGCTTGCCGAAGCTCCCGGTTTTGGTAAGCCAATAGCTTTGTATGATAGAAATTCTATCGCAGCCAAAAAATACGAAGATTTTACGAATGAATTATTAGGAGTAAAAAAAGATATATCACAACAAGTTATCCACGCTGATAGCGTAGAGCCTAACTTAAATTCTGAAAATGAG
>Ga0268280_1000465_pt1 | contig 34396 bp, 27 predicted proteins | sample saktaG_9_FD_190139 | JGI IMG/M metagenome (GOLD analysis project Ga0268280, IMG submission 190139) | Saline water microbial communities from Sakinaw Lake, British Columbia, Canada - sak_2011_5_24_40m | ecosystem: Environmental > Aquatic > Non-marine Saline and Alkaline > Saline ...
TCACTCCTATTAAAAATGAGCGCCAGCTACTTAAGCTCATTTTTAATAGGAGTGACCTTCGCGGCGGCATGGACGCCGTGCGCCGGGCCGATACTCGGCTCGATACTCGTTTTGGCAGGGGAGAAAGCGAACTTAGTCATGGGAGCGAAGCTTTTGACCGTATATTCCATAGGCATAGCGATACCGTTCTTCATAACAGCGCTTTTAGTAAATACATTTCTGGAGCATGTCAATAAGCTGCAAAAAATATTGGGTGTATTCAATAAGATAGGCGGCGTCTTTCTCATAATTATAGGGTTTTTGATGGCAACAAATTATCTCGCAGTGATTTCGGAGAGAATATTCAGTTCATTCGCAAAATAAAAATAAGGAGGTACGGCATGAAATTGGGCAAAGTATTAATATTCGCATTGGCTCTTTTGATGTTGGGCGCCTGTTCTCAAAGTAGCGCCATCGAGATCGGCAAGGAAGCGCCGGATTTCTCGCTTTCCGATATTAACGGAAATAAAGTGAGCCTGTCTAGCTTTACAGGCAAAGTGGTGATACTCGATTTCTTTGCCACCTGGTGTCCTCCGTGCAAAATGGAGGTGCCGGACTTTATTGAATTGGAAAAGACCTACGGTAACAAGGGCTTCGCGATGATAGGTGTGGCCCTGGTAAAATCCGGTGAAGCAAAAGAGTTTGCCGGCAAGATGGGTATAAATTATCCTATTCTGGTCGATGACGGAAAGGCCAGCGAGATCTACGGGCCTATACGCTCGATCCCGACGACATTCATCATCGATAAGAGCGGAAAGATAGTGAAGATGTATATAGGTTATCGCGAAAAAGCGGTGTTTGAGGCAGACATAAAGGAACTATTGAAGTGATCATAACGAAAAAGAAGAACTTAAAAGATATAATCAGATATCTCGGAGCAGAAAAGAAAGTCTTCCTTGTAGGGTGCGGAGAGTGCTCGACCACTTGTAAGACGGGAGGCGAGGACGAAGTAAAAAGTATAAAAGAGGCTCTTGAAAAAGAGGGCAAAGTGGTCACCGGATATTCTATCCCCAGCGCACCTTGCGTGGCCGCAAAAGTGAAATTGGAACTCGCAAAGCATAGAAAGGCGATAGAATCATCTGACGCTATTTTAGTCCTCGCTTGCGGACTAGGTATACAGTCGGTGAAAGAGAATATGCGTATTCAAAAACCTGTCCATGTCGGATGCGACACACTATTCATGGGCGCGATAGATGCTGGCGGATCATTTCTGGAGCGATGTTCCGCCTGCGGCGATTGCGTACTGGAACTCACCGGGTCGATCTGCCCCATCACACGCTGTGCGAAGGGCCTGATAAACGGGCCTTGCGGCGGGCAGAACAAAGGGAAGTGCGAGATCGATAAGGATATGGACTGCGCGTGGATACTGATCTATAACGAACTGAAGAAACAGGGCAAGCTAAACCTCCTCAAAGAAAAACGCCCCCCAAGAGACTACTCTAAAACCTCCAAGCCTCGTCACCTGACAATATAATTATACTTGACTATTCTTGTCAAGTATGAGAAAATGTTCTCATGAAGCTTTCCACGAAATCTACATATGGATTGAGAGCGATGGTGAATATCGCGATGGCCAAAGATGGCAGCGCCATATCCATTAAAGATATCTCAGAAAGAGAAGGTATTTCAAGCGTATATCTGGAGCAGCTGCTCAATAAGCTGCGGCGCGAAAATCTTGTAAAAAGCGTTAGAGGCCCTTCAGGCGGCTATATGCTTTCTAAGACACCGAGCCGAATAACTGTCGGCGCCATAGTAAAGACTCTAGAGGGAAGTATCACACCGGTAGATTGTGCCGGCGGACGTGAAGGCTACAAAAGCGTTTGTAATCACAAAGATACATGTGTGGCAAAGACGGTCTGGGCGAAGCTGGCGAAAGCGATCGATGATTGCCTGGAGTCGGTGACGCTCGAAGACCTTTGCGGTAAAAGATAGGAAGGTATATATGAGAAAAGTATATCTTGATAATAACGCGACGACGAGGATGACAGATGATGTCCTGGAGGCGATGCTGCCATTTTATAAGGATGTGTATGGCAATGCTTCGAGCATTCATCAATTCGGCAGGCCCGCCAGAAAAGCTATAGATGAGGCGAGGATACATGTGGCGGAGCTCTTAGGCGCAGCAAGCCCCGAAGAGATCATATTTACTTCCGGCGGCACCGAGAGCGACAACTTCGCGATCAGAGGGGTTATGCAGGCGTTAAAGGCAAAAGGGAACCATATTATTACTACCACGATAGAGCATCACGCCGTGTTGAATACATGTAAATCTCTTGAGAAGGATGGGTATAAGGTCACATATCTGGGAGTAGATAAATACGGGGTCATAGATTTAGAAGAGTTGAAGAGGGCCATATCCAATAAGACTCTGCTTATTACAATAATGTATGCCAATAACGAAGTAGGGACGATAGAGCCGATCATCGAGATAGGTAAGATAGCAAAGGCGGAGGGCATATATTTTCATACGGATGCCGTGCAGGCCGTCGGTAAATTAAACTTCGCGGTCAAGGATATGAATATAGACCTTCTATCGATGTCCGGCCATAAGATATATGGCCCGAAAGGGATCGGAGCTCTCTATATTAAAAAAGGAACGAAGATAGCTCCTCAAATATTGGGCGGGCATCATGAGATGGGTAAGCGCGCGGGGACAGAAAATGTCGCCGGCATCGTGGGCTTAGGAGAGGCCGCCCGGCTCGCGAAGAGGGATATTCCGGATGAGAGCAGGATAAAGGAGTTGAGAGATTATTTATATAAAGGGATAACGTCCAGCATTGAGGATATTCATTTGAACGGCCATCCCGAAAATAGATTACCAAATACGCTAAATATAAGTTTTACATACCTGGAGGGGGAATCGATAATACTCAATCTGGATATGGAGGGGATCGCCGCATCGACCGGATCAGCCTGCACCTCGGGTACCTTAGAGCCGTCACATGTATTGACGGCCATGGGGCTCGACGCCGTCAACACTCAGGGGTCTGTCAGATTTTCATTAGGCAGAGATAATACGAAAGAGGATATGGATTATGTGATAGGGGTATTGCCGCCGATCATAAATAGGTTGCGCGCGATGTCCCCGTTGTATGAGAAAGGAAAATAGCGATGGAAGGACAATATTCGGATAAAGTGATGGAGCACTTCAGGAATCCTCACAACGTCGGCGAAATACCCGACGCGGATGGCATAGGGAACGTGGGAAATCCCGTCTGCGTAGCCGAAGGTACTTTAGTTAGATGCAATCCGGGGATTAGTGCCGTAGAAGATATTAAAGAGAACGAAACAAAGGTATTAGCTCACGATGGTAAATATCATACAGTAAAAAGGGTTTTCAGGCGAAACTTTAAAGGACAGATTTTCAAAATATTTGTTACGAAAACACGATATGTTGCTATTACGCCCGAACATCATATATTAAGCGTGCGCGGTAAAATCTATGATTGGGCTATGCCGGCAGAGCTTACAAAAGGTGACCGATTACTTTTGCCCGTTTCTAAATCGAAAAAGGCGATAGAATACGATTTTCCTGTCAAAGTATGGAACGACAAATTTTATTATGTTGCTGTTAAAAAAATTACCATGGAGAAATACGACGGTGATGTGTACGATTTAGAAGTAGAAGGGGCGCATTCATATATAACAGATTGCGCTACTCTCCACAATTGCGGCGATATAATGCGGCTCTACATAAAAGTTGATGAAAACGAAGTTATTACGGATGCCAAATTTAAGACTTTCGGGTGCTTGCCTCCCGATAATGAGATTGCTTTGACTGCGGGTAGATGGAACAGGATTGACTCTATTCACGGTGGAGATGTTGTTACTACGAGCGCGGGAGATGCAACAGTAGTCGCTGAAACGTATAAAAATCAATATTTAGGGCCGATTATGGACATAATCCCTTTCGTTTCGCCATATAATAGATTTTCGACAACATTCAATCATCCCGTGCTGGCAATCAAAAGAAAAAGCCTTGCTAAAACAAGAAGGGCTAACAATAAATGTGATTTATTAAGGGTTAATAAGAAAGAGCTTTGTTTAACAAAACCAGAATATGTTGAGGCGCGGCATTTAGAAAAAGGTGACTATTTAGTATTTAATGTAAATAGAGAGGTTAGGGATAACCAGCTTTTCACAAAAGACGTTATGCGTCTTTTAGGTTACTATCTATCCGAAGGATATGTTATCGCCAATGGCAGTGCAGTGGCGTTTGCTTTTAATAAGAATGAAAAGCGTACGGTACAGGATCTTAAGTCACTTCTTTTTAAAAGTACCGGTAAAATGCCCAAAGATAGAATAAGGGATAGCGTGTGCGAGGTTTATATATGTTCTAGAAAGCTAGTTTCATTTTTAAAATCTCATTGCGGCTCTTTGGCAGGGAAGAAAGTTTTGTCAAAAGATGTTATGCTGCTGCCTTACGATAAACAGAAAGAGATGTTAAAAACATATATTGTAGGCGATGGTAATTTTTATCGAAGACGACCCATGGATAGTTTTACTTTCAGAGCTAGCACAACATCTCCATGTTTGGTTATCCAGTTGCAGGAAATACTCGCCAGGGGACGCATATTTTCATCTATCAAAAAGATGCTAAAGAAGGAGAATTATATCAATGGTAGGAGAATAAAGCCTTCTATTATGTACAGCATATCTTTTAAGCTCGAAAGGAAGCACCAATTTGTGCATTCCTCAAAAAATTATTTTTTAGTTCCGATCAGAAACATTGTACGAAAAAATTATGAAGGTGACGTTTATAATTTTCAAGTAGAAGGTACAAATAATTCTTATTTAGTAAAAGGATTTGCCGTGCATAATTGCGGGGCTGCCATAGCCACATCGAGCATGGTAACGGATCTTGTAAGGGGTAAGACAGTGAGCGAGGCGCTCAAGGTGTCAAATAGCGCCGTGGCGGAAGCTTTAGGAGGATTACCAAAAATAAAAATGCATTGCTCGGTATTGGCGGAAGAGGCGCTACGCTCCGCCATCAGCGATTATATGGATAAAAAGAAGAAGAAGGCTTAAAACCCCGCATGAAGCACAAGATACGCAAAGAGATCAAGCATAAATTTAAGGCATATTCTTCCCTTGAAAAATCAGGGAAAAGTGCTATAATAAAAGGTAAGTTATTTAACGAAGAGGAGTTTAAGAGAGCAAGGGTTGTGATGTTCTACGTCTCGTTGAAGGATGAGGTCGATACCTTAGCCATGATAGACGAGGCGCTGAAAGCGGGAAAGAGAATAGTGGTTCCTGTGATCTTAAAGGAAGAGAAAAGATTGATAGCGGGCGAGATACATAATAGGCTTGAAGATCTGGAAAGTCAGCATTTTGGGATATTTCAACCCAGGCAGGACCGGGTGAAAGAGATCCCTTTAGATGATATAGATTTGGTTGTGGTTCCGGGCGTGGCGTTTGACAGGAAGAACATACGGCTTGGCCGCGGACACGGATACTACGACAGATTCTTATCTGGCTTGCCAAAGAAAACGAAGACTATCGGCTTAGCATTCGATTTTCAAGTACTGGAAGATCTCCCGCAGGACCCGCACGACGTTCCCGTTTCAAAGATCATCACAGCGTAACCCGAAAGACAGCGTATAGTTAGTCATTAACGGCTAGTGTGTCCGTATTTTCGAATACAGGCCCACTTTAAAGGCGCGTTTTTCGGTTCATTTATAGAGGAGGAAGTTTTATGCAACAGGATAGCGTTTTAATCTACATCGGGATGGCTGGCTTAGGCGCCGTGGTATTCTTCATGTTGGGGTATTTCATACGCAAGCGCTACGCAACGAAAAAATTACGCAACGCAGAAGAGAGGGCCAAGAAGACGCTGGAGAATGCCGTAGTCGAATCTGACAAGATAAAGCACGGCGCGGAACTCCAGGCTAAAGACCTTCTTCTTAAGATGAGGACGGAGTTCGAACACGAATCTAAGGTGAGGCGCCAGGAGCTGAATGTGTTGGAAAAGCGTCTTATGCAGAAAGAAGAGAACCTCGACAGAAAAGTCGACATAATAGACCGCAAAGATAAAGAGTTCGAGAAGCGGGACCTGTCGTTGGTAGAAAAAGAGAAACAGATGCACCAGAAAGATAAGGCTCTCGACGCTCTGGTCCAGGAGGAGAAGGTGAAGCTCGAGAGAGTGTCGGGCATGACGAAGGATGAGGCGTGCCGTACGCTACTAAAGAGACTTGAAGACGACGTGAAACAGGAAGCGGCTATCATGGTGCAAAGAGTGGAGGCGGAGGCCAAAGAGAAGGCCGACAAGGAAGCCCGTAAGATAGTAGGGCTTGCCATACAGAAGTGCGCGGTCGAGCATACCGTGGAGACGACGGTCAGCGTCGTGCATCTGCCGAGCGATGAGATGAAGGGCAGGATCATAGGCCGCGAAGGCCGCAACATACGCGCTCTGGAAATAGCTACCGGCGTAGATGTCATCATAGATGATACTCCGGAGGCGGTAATACTCTCCGGATTTGATCCGGTAAAACGAGAGATAGCAAAACGCTCACTTGAAAAATTACTTGAAGATGGCCGTATACATCCGGGCAGGATCGAAGAGGTCGTAGAGAAGACGAAGAAAGAGATGGAGACCTCCATGAAGGAGGAGGGCGAAAAGGCGCTCTTCGATGCCGGGCTCCATGGCATACATCCTGAAGTGGCGAAGCTTCTGGGAAGACTGAAGTACAGGACGAGCTACGGACAGAATGTTCTCCAGCACTCCAAAGAGGTCGCTTATCTGATGGGCACTATGGCTAACGAGCTAAAGCTCGACTTCACTTTAGCCAAGCGGATAGGATTGTTACATGACCTCGGAAAAGCTGTAAGCCACGAAGTGGAAGGCACTCACGCTAAAATAGGCGCGGACCTTGCGCGTAAATATAATGAACCGGAAAATATATGTCACGCTATAGAAGCCCATCACCAGGATATAGAGCCCAAGACTCTTCTGGCGGTATTGGCGCAGGCTGCCGACGCTATAAGCGCCGCGCGTCCCGGAGCCAGGCGAGAAACTCTCGAGACGTATGTTAAGAGGCTCGAGAAGCTTGAGTCGATAGCCGATTCGTTCAAGGGTGTCGAGAAGGCCTATGCTATACAGGCCGGACGCGAGATCAGAGTCATGGTGCAGCCGGATAAGATAAGCGATGCGCAGGCGGCTGTTCTTGCGCGCGACATAACGAAGAAGATCGAGGAAGGCCTTGAATATCCGGGCCAGATCAAGGTAACTGTTATCCGCGAGACGAGAGCGATCGAATACGCGAAATAAGGAGACTCGATGAAAATATTATTCATCGGCGATATAGTAGGCGAGCCGGGAAGGCATGCCATAAAGGAGCTTCTCCCGAAGATAGTAAAGCGCGAACGAATAGATTTCGTCATAGCCAACGGTGAAAATACGGCCGGAGGCAGCGGGATCACCCCTATGATCGTGGACGAGCTTCTGGGCTATGGAGTTGATGTCATAACGTCGGGCGATCATATCTGGAAACGTAAAGAGATCCTCGACAGGATCGCCGAGGACGCCAGGATACTGCGGCCGGCCAACTATCCAAGGGAAGCGCCGGGATTCGGCGCCACTGTGATCAAGTCGAAGTCTGGCGTAGAAGTAGGCGTAATAAATCTGATAGGCCGGGTCTTCATGCAGGCCGTCGAATGTCCTTTCAGGACCGTTAAGGCCGAAGTGGAGAAGATGAAGAGTAAGACGAGAATTATCGTAGTGGATATGCATGCCGAGGCCACGAGCGAGAAGGTGGCTCTCGGGTGGTTCTTGGACGGCACGGTGAGCGCCGTCATAGGTACGCACACACATATCCAGACGGCGGATGAGAAGATACTCCCCAAAGGAACGGCTTTCTTAGCCGATGCCGGCATGACCGGGCCGTACGATTCGGTCATAGGCAGAAAAAAAGAGCAGATCCTGAACCGCTTTATCACGCAGATGCCTACAAAATTTGAAATGGCCGAAAATGACGTCCAGCTGCACGGCGCCATTATAGATATAGATGAAAAGACAGGCCGCGCGGAGTCGATAAAGAGAGTCCAGGAAAAACTGGGATGATCAACCTAGAGCAGAAGAAACACGTATATACGGTATCGGAGCTGACGAAGTATATACGCGTGATAGTCGAGGAGTCGTTCCCGGGCATATGGGTGGAAGGTGAGATATCGAATTTTATCCTTCATTCCTCCGGCCATATGTACTTCACGCTGCGCGACGCGGGCTCTACGCTTAAGTGCGCCTTCTTTAAGCATTCCAACCTAAAGTTAAAATTTAAGCCCAAGGACGGCATGAAGGTGATATGCCATGGTTCCGTCAGTGTTTACGAAGCCAGGGGCGATTATCAGCTGATAGTGGAAGATGTCGAACCGAAGGGCATAGGGGCTCTGCAATTACAGTTTCAGCAGCTGAAGGAGAAACTCGAGAAAGAGGGGCTCTTCGACGATAAGTACAAAGTCCCGATACCATTTTTGCCGACGCGAATAGGCGTGGTGACGAGCCCGACCGGCGCCGCTATACAGGATATACTCAATATCGCCCGCAGGAGATTCGCCAATATAGAGATAATAATAAATCCCGTGAAGGTGCAGGGCGTCGACGCGAAAGACGAGATAGCGGCAGCTATAAAACAGTTCAACGAATTGAAGATTATAGACGTTATGATAGTCGGACGAGGCGGAGGGAGTCTCGAGGACCTCTGGGCGTTCAATGAGGAGGTCGTAGCCCGCGCCATATTCGCGTCCAAGATACCCGTGATCAGCGCAGTGGGCCATGAAGTAGACTATACTATATCGGATTTTGTGGCCGACTTCCGGGCGCCTACACCGTCGGCAGCAGCAGAGCTTGTTATACCCAGGAAAGAGGATCTCGTAGATCTTATAAAGACCGCGACCGAACGGTTAAATAACGCGATATCCGGGAAACTTGATATATTAAAGGAGATGCTGGACGGCCTCAAAGAGAGCTACATTTTGCGCCAACCCCTGAATTATGTGATCCAGATGCAGCAGCGCGTCGATGACTTAAGAAAAGATATGTCGGTGAGCATAGGACATGCGGTAGAGATGTCAGGTGAGAAGTTTAACAGCATTATAAGCAAGCTTGAGGCATTAAGCCCGGTATCTATACTTAATAGGGGATATTCCATCACGAAGAAACTGCCCGAGGGCATTATCATAAAAGAATCCCGCTCGCTAAGATCGGGAGATTGTATCGAGACAAGGCTTGGGCAGGGCAAGATCAAGAGCAGGGTCGAAGAGATAGTATAAGGAGGAAAGATGGCAGAGATTAAATTTGAGGACGCGCTTAAAAAATTGGAAAAGATAGTCGCCGATCTTGAGGACGGCAGCCTGTCGCTCGACGACGCTCTCGGCAAGTACGAGGAGGGCATAAAGCTATCCAGACTGTGCGCCAAGAGGCTGGAACTGGCGAAGAAGAAGGTGGAGATACTGATGAAGTCCGAGGACGGATCGGTGGAGCTTAAGCCGTTCGACGAATCTTATTCGGTTGAAGAGAAGGCGAAGAAGGGCAAGAAAGGGTCGTAAACGATTTTGCAGTATCCAGAAATAGAAAAAACATTAAAAAAATATCTGCCTAAAGGCGATGACGCTTTAAGTAAGGCCATGCGTTACAGCGTTTTTTCCGGGGGAAAGAGGGTCCGCCCGATCATTGTTATAGAGTCCGCGAAGGCCTGCCGGGGGAGCTTAAGATGCGCGCTTGCGCCGGCGGTAGCGATAGAGCTGGTACACACATATTCATTGATACACGACGATCTGCCGGCCATGGATAATGACGATATGCGCCGCGGAAAGCCGACATGCCATAAGGTCTTCGGCGAAGCCAACGCGATACTTGCCGGAGACGCGCTCTTGACACTTGCGTTCAATATCATAGCTAAAGGTACAAAGCCGGCCATGGGAATTAAGATAATAGAAGAATTGTCGCGCTCTGTAGGCGCTCTTGGCATGGTGGGAGGCCAGGCGCTCGACCTGGAGTTCCATGGCAAAGTCAAAGACAAGGCGATGTACAAAAAAATAGATACTCTCAAGACCGCAAAGCTTTTTTCCGCGGCGGCAAGGATAGGGGCGTTAGCGGCCCAAGCGGAAGCGAAAGAGATAGATGCTCTTGGGCGGTTTGGGCTAAATCTAGGGCTTTCGTTTCAGATGGTCGATGACTTTATCGATGGTGATGGCGCCGATAACATAGAAGCTAAAAAACTGACCCAGAAAGCTAATGAAGAGCTTGCGATATTCGGCAGGAGAGCCGATAGATTGAAAGAGATAGTAGAAGAATTGTCAAAGAGGACCAGATGAGCCGGATCATAGATACTATAAATTCACCGACGGACCTGCGCAAATTAAAACTTGTCGAGCTGCCGGTCCTTGCCAAAGAGATACGGCAGGAGATGCTGTCGACGGTGTCGAAGACCGGAGGGCATCTATCCTCGAGCCTGGGCGCGGTGGAGCTGGCGATAGCGATACACTACTCTTTCGATACGCCGCGCGACCGCGTCCTGTGGGATGTCGGCCACCAGGCGTATGCGCACAAGATCCTGACCGGCAGAGCAAAATACTTTTCCACATTGAGACAACTCGGTGGTTTGAGTGGTTTTCCGAATAAGGATGAAGCGGGCGAATACGATATATTCACATGCGGCCATAGCTCCACATCCATATCGACGGGACTCGGCCTTGTCATGGCGAACGGCCTTGATAAAGATAGCCGTAAAGTCATAGCCGTTATCGGTGATGCGGCTTTAGCCGGAGGCATGGCTTTTGAGGCACTGAACCACGTCGGACATTCCAAGAAGAAGATGATCGTAATACTGAACGATAACGAACTATCTATAACCAAGAGCGTCGGCGCATTAAGCAGATACTTGAACAGGATAATCACTAATCCTGCCTATAATAAGATACGCAGCGATGTGGAAAGAGTCTTGATGAGGATACCGCGTTTCGGTTTCAGGGCATATAGGGCCGCCCGCAAGCTTGAGGAAGGCTTGAAGAATCTGCTCATACCCGGAATGCTGTTCGAGGAGTTGGGATTCAGGTATTTCGGCCCGATAGACGGCCACAATACCGCGCAGATGATAACTGTATTCAAGAACCTGGTCACTCTTGACGAGCCCATATTGATCCATGTCATAACTAAAAAAGGCAAGGGGTATAAATTCAGCGAAGAGCGCCCAAGCGAATTTCATTCTACGGGGCCATTTGATATAGAGACGGGCGTGCCGGTAAAGAAGGCGGCCAAAGAAACTTTTACGGAAGCCTTCGGCGATAAGATACTCGAGCTCGGGAAGCAGAACAAAAAAATAGCTGGCGTGACCGCCGCCATGATAGACGGCACCGGTTTCGATAAGTTCGCTAAAAACTTCCCTGAGCGTTTTTACGACGTCGGCATATCGGAGGAGCACGCGGTAGGGTTGAGCGCCGGCCTCGCAAGAGGCGGATACAGGCCGGTCGTCGCCATATACTCGACATTTTTACAGCGCGCGTACGATCAGATAATACACGATGTATGCTTGCAGGAGCTTCCTGTGGTATTCTGTCTGGACCGGGCGGGACTGGTGGGAGAAGACGGTCCTACACACCACGGAGTCTTTGACATAGCCTATACGAGGCACATACCTAATCTTATAGTCATGGCGCCGAAGGATCCGGACGAGCTGAAGGCGATGCTTGCTTATTCTCTACAGCAGAATAAGCCCGTCGCGATGCGTTTCCCCAGGGGCGCATTGCCCACTCTGACGAACGACGCGTCGCTTATATACGCAAAGCACGGTCTTGAGACGGAGCCGGTGAAGACAGGAAAGTCCGAAGTTATCAAAGAGGGTAAGGACCTCGCCATCATAGCCATAGGCAGTATGGTCTCAATAGCAGTGGAAGTGTCGGCTATCCTGCAGAAGAAAAGAGTTGACGCTGCGGTGATCAACGCGCGGTTCGTCCACCCCATAGACGGGGAGATGTTGGAGAAAGTTTGCGCCTCCTGTAAACGCATAGTCACAATAGAAGAGGGTGTGCTTGAGGGCGGATTCGGCAGCGCGGTGCTTGAGTTTATCGAGACTGAGAATATAAAAGGCATCAGGGTGAAGAGGTTCGGCCTTCCTGACAGATTTATAGAACACGGCAAGCGCGATGAGCTTTTTAAGAAGTATAACTTGACACCCGACGCGATTTGCGATGTAATTATGAGAGAGGTAATGGTATAAAAAGATGCCCAAGATAAAGATAGATAAGAACAGGTGCAAAGGGTGCTACCTCTGCATAGTGAACTGCCCCAACTCCCTGATAAAGATAGATGGTGAGTTGAACGCAAAAGGGGTGAAGCCCGTCGTATTTTCAGGCGGAAAATGCACGGGCTGCGCCATGTGCGCCATCATATGTCCGGAATTTATAATAGAGGTATATAAATAGTCATGTCGAAAAAATTGCTGATGTGCGGTAACGAAGCATGCGGAGAAGGCGCTATACTGGCCGGCTGTAAATTTTATGCCGGCTATCCCATAACTCCCCAGAATGAGCTCATAGCTTATATGGGCAAGAGGATGAGCGAGATAAACGGGATATTCATCCAGGCCGAGTCGGAGCTCGCCGCCATAAATATGGTATTTGGCGCGGCAGCGGCCGGCGAGCGGGCGATGACTTCCTCGTCGAGCCCAGGAGTGAGCCTTAAACAGGAGGGGATATCCTACATAGCAGGCGCGGAGTTACCGTGCGTGATAGTAAATATGCAAAGAGGCGGCCCCGGGCTGGGCAATATCGCGCCGGCGCAGAGCGACTACTTTCAGTCCGTAAAAGGCGGCGGACACGGCGATTATAAGGTAATAGTATTTGCGCCATCGTCGGCACAGGAGTTATTGGACTATACCTTCATGGCATTTGATGTCGCCGACAAATACAGAAATCCGGTACTTATACTGGGAGACGGCCTACTGGGACAGATGATGGAGCCGGTGACCATAATCAAAGAGAATTACAAGCCTAATCTCGTAGAAAAGCCGTGGGCGCTCACAGGCTGTAAAGGCAGGAAACCAAACATAGTGAGATCCTTCTTTCTTGGAGAGGGCGCTTTAGAAGAACATAATAAAAGGCTGCAGGAAAAGTACAAGACCATTACGAATGCGGAAGTCCGCGCGCAGACATTTAACTTAAAAGACAGCGAGATAGTCATAGTTGCGTACGGTTCGGTCGCGAGGACCGCCAAGGCGGCAATGGAGAGCGCCCGCGCCAAAGGCATCAAAGCCGGACTGATAAGGCCGATAAGCCTGTGGCCCTTTCCTTCGAAGATCATCAAAGACGCGTCATTCGGAAGGTGCAAAAAATTCCTGGTGATAGAGATGAGCTCCGGTCAGATGGTGGAAGATGTAATGCTCGCCGTCAACGGCAAGAGCGAAGTGGATTTTTATGGCAGGATGGGCGGCGGAATACCGACTGAAGAAGAGGTCCTGGCCCGGATAGAGGCTCTCGTATGAAGAAAAAAAATAGAAAAAAAATAAATAGATCGGCGAGCAAAAAAGCGGGAAAAAAGGTAGAAGAGAAGCTCGTATTCTCAAGGCCCCAGAGCCTTCGCGATGTCGATATGCATTATTGCGCCGGGTGCGGGCATAGCATAGTCCATCGTCTCGTCTGCGAGGTCATAGATGAATTCAAGATCCGCGAGCGCGTTATAGGCATTGCGCCGGTAGGATGCGCGGTAATAGCCTATGATTATTGGGACTTCGATGTGAGCGAGGCAGCGCACGGCAGAACGCCGGCGGTGGCCACAGCCATAAAGAGGGTGAGGCCAGACAATATAGTATTTACGTACCAGGGCGATGGCGATCTAGCCGCGATAGGGACCGCGGAGATCATACACGCGGCCAACCGTGGCGAGAATATCACGGTCATTTTTGTGAATAACGGAGTTTACGGCATGACGGGCGGTCAGATGGCCCCGACGACACTGGCGGGGCAGAAGACCTCTACCAGCATTGCCGGCAGGAGCTTAAGGAACGACGGATATCCATTGAAGATGCTGGAGATGCTGGCCGTATTGCCGGGCGTCAGATATCTGGAGCGTGTTTCGGTCCACTCCGCACAGGAGATATTCCGCGCCAAGCGCGCGATCTCCAAAGCCTTCAGGATGCAGATCGAAAATAAAGGCTTCTCTATGGTCGAGGTATTATCCATGTGCCCCACATACTGGGGTATGGCGCCCGTTCAGGCGGCGGATAGGATAAAGAACGACGTTTCGTTATTCTACCCTATAGGCGTGGTCAAATCGTACTGATTATGAAAACCAATAAGATCGATATTTTGCTGGCGGGTTTTGGCGGGCAGGGGATAATGCTGATGGGCAAGCTCCTGGCCCAGGCCGGGCTAGTATCGCGCAAGAACGTGACCTGGATGCCATCTTATGGCGCGGAAGTGCGCGGAGGGACGGCCTATTCGATGACGAAGATATCGGATAAGGAGATAGCCAATCCGATAGTTACCGCGCCGGACATACTCGTGGCGATGAACGACCCCTCTTTAGTGAAGTATGAGGGGATGTTGAAGCCGAAGGGTCTATTGATATTAAATAAGTCGCTTATAAGTTCAAAACCTAAACGCAAAGATATTTCAGTTGTATCGATCCCCATGACGGAGTTGGCGTCGAAGCTGGGGAGTGTGCGTTCAGCCAATATGGTGGCCGTGGGAGTCCTGTTAAAACGGTCTAAATTATTCCCTGTAAGGGTAGTGACCGGCGCATTACATGAAATGCTCAGGCCAAAAGAAGATATATTTCTGATGAACAAGAAAGCTATCGAGAAAGGTTATCAAAAGGCTTAATTTATGGTGAGAGTCCGTTTTGCGCCCAGTCCGACGGGATATCTGCATATAGGAAGCGCCAGGACCGCGCTATTTAACTGGCTTTATGCCAGGCACAACAAGGGCGAGTTTATCATAAGGATAGAAGATACCGATAAAGAGCGGTCCAAGCCCGAATATCTTGAAGAGATACTCGCCTCGCTTAAATGGCTATTCATGGAGTGGGATGGAGAGCTCAGCTACCAGTCCCAGCGGTTTGAGATATACAAAAAATATGCCGATACTCTTGTCAAAAAAGGCCTCGCGTATCTCGATGGGCCGGCCATAATATTTAAAGTGGAGAAGTCGAAGAAGGTTGCATTCGAAGATATGATACGCGGGACTGTCGAGTTCTCTACAGATGAAATAAAAGATCAGGTCCTGATGAAATCTGACGGCACGCCGACTTATAATTTCGCGTGTGTCGTGGACGACCACGAGATGCAGATAACCCATGTTATACGAGGCGATGATCATATATCCAATACACCCAAACAGGTCATGCTCTACGAGGCGCTCGGGCTTGAGCTGCCAAAATTTGCGCATATACCTTTGATACTCTCTAAGGACGGCGGAAGGATGTCAAAGCGCCACGGAGCTACGAGCATATTCGAATATAAGAATATGGGTTTTTTGCCTGAGGCCCTTGTCAACTATCTATCTTTAATGGGCTGGGCGCCGGGTAACGACGTGGAGATATTACCTCTGGAGGAGACAATTAAATTATTCGATGTCAAAAATGTCAATAAAACGGGCGCCATATTCGACATGGATAAATTAAGCTGGATAAACGGACAATATATTAAGACAATGGAGATCAATAAGCTTACTGAGAAAGTGGAGAGCTACCTAAAAGATAAAAATATTATACAGGGTGAATACGACCGGACAAAATTGGCAGAGATCGTAAAAGCTTATAAAGAAAGAATGCGGACACTCGATGATTTTGTAAGCGTATACAAGTATTTCTTCAGTGAAGAGATAGAGTATGACGAAAAGGCTGTAGAAAAACATTTGAAGAAGCCCAACTCAAAAGATATAATAACTAAATGTAAGGCCGCCTGTGAGGCTGATCCTAAATTTGATAAAGCGTCACTTGAGGAATCGTACAGAAAACTTGCCGAAGAACTTAAGGTGAAGGCGGCAGAATTGATCCATCCGACGCGCGTAGCCATAAGCGGTAAGACCGTGGGCGCAGGGTTATTTGATATGATGGAGTTGCTCGGCCGCGAAAAGGTATTAAAGCGCCTCGCGAAATTTTGTTAACGTTGCCCGGTAGTGTAATGGTAGCACAGCAGATTCTGGATCTGCTTGTTTAGGTTCGAATCCTAACTGGGCAACCATTCTGCTTCGCCCTTCGGTAAGCAATAGCCGGTAGGGCTTCGCAGGAATTATAGCGAAGCAGAATGTTCCTACGAAGCCATACCCGAAATTTACGGGCTGAATGGCGAAGTAGGACAAAATATTCAAAGACTTGCTTTTGCGGGTTATTCGGTTATAATAGTGGACCCTCGTTGTAAAAAATGATTTTGTGCGCGGAGATGGTGGAACTGGCAGACACGACAGTTTGAGGGGCTGTTGAGGCAACTCATGGGGGTTCAAATCCCCCTCTCCGCACCATTTTCCTTTTAAGAATGTGTGGCGCTATCGTCTAGTCTGGCCTAGGACATAAGCTTCTCAAGCTTAAGACTCGGGTTCGAATCCCGATAGCGCTACCAAAAATCCCTCTCTCGTTTCAAGAGGAGAGAGGACAATAGCCATGATCATTCGCAACGATCGTGGCTATTTTCTGCTTAAGATGATTCCAGCTCTCATTATAATTAAGATGTTGGAAAATACGATAGATCTGATAACGCGTTTGCATGAAATTTTAAATTGACAATATGTCCATAGTGTACCATAATATAGAACAGTTGAACCATGTTATGGAACATTAACTTATGAGGTCATATATGCTGATACCCTTACAAAGAAAGAAGATAGTAGAAGTATTTATGAGTGATCCCGCGGACGAGATTCACTTGCGAGAGATCTCCCGTGTTTCCAAGGTTTCGTTAAATAATGTTAACGATACTATGCGGCAATTTGTAAAAGACGGCTTATTTAAAAGACGCGACATCTCGAATATGTCCTTATTCAAACCGAATCTTGATAGCGAGGACTTGCTTAAGCTTTTCGAATATATGGAGCTAAAAAGGAAAAAGGCATTCTACGGCAAAAATAAAAGCATTGCCCGCCTGTTAGATAAATATACTGCCAATGTTATTGAATTATCAAAAAGACAAATCCAACTTGTAGTTCTTTTTGGGTCAGTAGCCAGAGGCGAGTGGGTTAAGGGTAGCGATATTGATATACTGGCTGTTAGTTCCGACAAAGATAACGACGTTGTCAGCGTACTAAACAAGGCAAAAATAGACGTGAGCCCTCTTTTAGAAATTCGCCCAATTTCTACAACGATAGAAAAATTCGCAGAAGGCATTAGGAAAAAGGCCGAGTTTTATCACGAATTGTGGAGCGATAGAATCGTTCTTTATAACGAATCATTATTCTGGCAATTAGTCAGGGAGGGGAACAAGTAATGGCAAAAGATATTGAAAAAATATTACATGGATGTTTCCATCCAAAAGAAGGCCGGCCGAATCTACATAAAGTGCCGGTTAATACAGAACGAGCACGACAGCATATCGATAAAGCTCGCAAGAACCTGCGGGCGATGAAAATAATGTTTGATAACGATCTGTTCGACTGGACTATCATCTGCGGATATTACGCAATGTATCATGCTGTCTTGGCGGCTTTGTTTAAGATAGGCATACGCGCCACGGCTCATTATTGCGCCATAGCGGCATTTAAAGAATTCTATGTAAGGAGGGGCAGGGTAAGGCCTGAGTATATTAGCTATATTAAGAAGGCAAAGCAGCTTGAGCAAAAATATGCCAATACCTTAGAAAAAGCACAAGAGGATAGAGTTATAGATCAATACGGAGTCGAGGTGCTTACAAATGACGATGCCGAATGGATATTAGAGGACGCGAAAGATTTTGTGCTTAAGATAGAAGAAGTACTGGCGGGGTAAGTCGGACACCGAAAATCACCGAGGAATCTTATCTCTGAACTCAAAAAAGCAGATAAAAGAAAAGGCCCACAACTGATGCCGAACCAAAAGAGAAGAAAAGACGTACGCAACCTCGCGATAGTGGCGCACGTTGATCACGGGAAGACAACTCTTGTCGATACGTTGCTCAAATACACGGGCGCCTATAAGTTCGAAGAAGGCGAAGAGACCATCATGGATTCCAACCCTCTCGAGAAAGAGAGGGGGATCACGATCTTTTCAAAGAACGCCTCCTTCAACTACAAAGGCGTGCAATGCAATATCGTAGATACTCCGGGCCATGCTGATTTCGGAAGCGAGGTGGAACGCATCCTTGAAATGGTCGATGGCGTGCTTCTTCTTGTCGACGCCGTAGACGGACCGATGCCCCAGACAAAATTTGTCTTAAAAAAGTCCCTCGAATTGCATCTGAAGCCAATACTCGTCATCAATAAGATCGACCGTCCGAACGCGCGCCCGCATGAAGTCGCCAACATGACATTTGACCTATTCTGCGAGTTAAAAGCGACCGATGAGCAGCTCGATTTTCCGATAGTCTACGCCTCCGGCCGGGACGGATACGCCACGCTTGACCTTGACGAACCGAGCGATACCATAAAGCCTCTCCTGGACACGATCCTGCACAGGGTGCTGCCGCCGATCGCCAATCCCGACCTTCCTTTTCAGATGCTGGTGACGATGCTAGACCATAATTCATACTTCGGACGCATGGCTATCGGACGCATATTCCATGGCACTATACGCGTAGGGGAGGACGTCGCCCTTGTGAAGCGCGACGGCACGATCACCAGGAATAAGGTGACTAAGATCATGAAGTATCAGGGGCTGATCCGCGTGGAGGCGAGCGAAGCGATGGCCGGCGACATTATTTTGATAACCGGTATCGAGGGCGTGTCGGTCGGCGAAACGCTCGCATGCATTACCGATCCGAAAGCGCTGCCCGCGGTAAAGATCGACGAGCCCACGGTATCTATGAATTTTTCCCATAATACGAGCCCCCTGTCAGGCAAAGACGGAGGCATATTTCTGACATCGCGCCATATCCGCGAACGCCTTGAGCATGAGGCGATGGTGAATGTCGGCATAAAGATCGAAGAGGTTGACGGGGGAGAGAGGTTCAAAGTCTCAGGCAGGGGCGAGCTCCATCTGGAGATACTTATAGAGACGATGCGGCGCGAAGGATATGAGCTGGAAGTTTCGAGACCGCAGGTTATATTTAAAAAGATGGGCGATCAGGTCCTTGAGCCGGTAGAGATGGTGGTCATAGAAGTGGGCGGCGTATATCAGGGCGCGGTTATTCAGGCGCTCGGAGAGCGCAAGGCCGAGATGAAGGATTTGAAGAGTACGTCCTCCGGTGATATCCGGATGGAATTTATCATCACCTCAAGAGCGCTGATAGGGTTCAGGAGCGAATTTCTTTTGATGACGCGGGGAAGCGGCGTTATGTGCCAGAACTTTCTCGAATATCAGATATATAAAGGCGATATGCCGATGCGGCAAAGAGGCGTCCAGGTCTCGAACAGCGACGGAAAAGTGGTAGCGTTCGCGCTCTGGAACCTGCAGGAGCGCGGAGAGATGTTTGTCGCGCCGGGAGATATAGTTTACGAGGGCATGATCGTAGGTATCTACAATAAAGGTGTCGATATAGTTGTAAATTCGCAGAAGGAGAAAAAGTTAAGCAATATGCGTTCTTCGACCAAAGATATGGCGATCCAGTTGGTGCCTCCACGGAAGATCAATCTTGAGTTTGCGCTTGTCTTCATTGACGATGACGAACTTGTCGAGGTCACGCCTCTCAATATACGGCTCAGGAAGATGCAGTTAAAAGAAGTAGATAGAGTACGCACCGGCCGAAAATCCAGAGCCCAGACAGAGTAGCTTTCCTTCCCGTTGTTAACATCACTAAAATCCACCTATCTATAGTTGACTTTTTGTTCTGCATCAGGTATACTTACTTCAAAAGTTAGTTTCTAACTACAAAGCCATGGAAGGTTAAGAAAATGGATATAAAGCAGGAAGGACTGTTCCACCATCGCTCCTTTTCAGATAAGGAGAGAAAAAATTTAGCAATACTTGAGCTGATAAGGAAAAAGGGTCCGATATCAAGGACAGATATATCTCACACCACTGATATCAACATCGTGTCGATCTCCAACTATGTAAAGGATTATATTGCCAAAGGGATCCTTGTGGAGACCGGATGCGACGTCTCTACCGGCGGGAGGCGTCCCGAGCTTGTTGAATTGAACGCGAAAGGCCTCTATGTGGTCGGCCTCGACATAGGCATTTCAAATATTATCGCGACGGTCACGGACTTCTCCATCAACATCGTATCAAAGATCAAGATACCCACACCTGCCGGCAATACCAGCGATATTACCCTAAAGGCGATCGGGTCGATCGGAGAGCTTTTGGAAAAATCGGGGGTTGAAAAAGAGAAGATAAAGGTTATCGGTATAGGGGCCGCCTGCGCCAACAATCGTTTTTATCCCACAATAGACGCCGTAAGAGCAAAGTTCGGCATAGACGTGTTCATGGGTAGTGACGCTACGTGCGCGGCGTTCGGCGAGAAACATCTAAATCCGAAGGCCGACGTGGAAGACCTTCTCTACATGTATTCCGATATCGGATGCGGGATAATAATAAAGGGCGACGCGTACTTTGGCGCCGGAGGCAACGCCGGTGAGATACAGATCTCGCATGAGCATATATCCAAAGAGGAGGAACTTCTCTTCTTCAAATCTTCACAGTACCTGAAGCCATGGGGCATGGACCTGGGGATAACCAGCATGGCGAAACATGAAATAGAGAAAGGCGTCGGCACAAAGATAGTGGCCTGCGCCAAAGGCGATCCGAAGAATATCAACACCGAGGTGGTGATCGAGGCGGCAAAGCAGGATGACGAGATCGCGACCGACATAGTGCGGAACGCCGGAATGAATCTGGGGGTGCGGATAGCCTATCTGGTAAATCTCTTTAATCCCGAAGTTGTAGTCGTCGGCGGCGGCGTGGAGAAGGCCGGGGAGCTTATCCTGGACCCTGTCCGCAAGACCGTCAAGAAGCTTGCTTTTTCGGAGCAGGCAGGCATAGTCAAAATAATAACGAGCGCTCTCGGCGAAGACGCGGTCTCACTTGGCGCGGCTTCATTGGCGGCGAGAGAGATATTTCTAAAAGCATAAAAAAGGCGGGGTGAAATATGGATGAGGAAAGGTTCTGTAAGGTTTGCGGGAAATCGTTTCTTGCAAATAAGTACCGTCCGAACCAGACAGTATGTTCTTCGCTGGAATGTCAGTACCAGCGCCAGCTGGAGAATATGAAGAAATGGCGGACTAGAAATCCCAACTACTTTAAGTATAAAGAGAGCCAGGATTCGTCATGGCGCGAGACCTGCAGGCAGAGATCCCTGGAGTGGCGCAAGAAACACCAGGAGTACCTGAAGCTATACAGGGAAGAGCATCGTGACAGGCACAGGACGTATATGAAGAACTACATGAGAGAGTACAGAAAGAACAGAGGCCTTACGGGCGACGGGGAGAGTTCGAAGAATAATGAGGCCAAGTAAGCTTACACTTATAATCTGGGCTGTTATTTTAGCCTTGGGGACACAGGTGTCGCCATCCTTCTCGGAAGATATGGCAGGCTCCCCCTCTGAGGTTGAAAGGTCAAGCGTCTCTGTGATCGGCCAGGATAGATTGCCCGCCGGCACGCAGGGCGAACTTGGATCCCCGATAAGCGAGGAGGTACAGGTATTGACCTTGGACGAGTGCATAGATATAGCCATTAAGAACCACTTGCCTTTAAAGACGGTTAAGAAGAGCGTGAAGCTGGCCCAGTGGAGGTTGTTTGAGGCGCGGCGTAACCTGCTCCCAAAGGTCGGCATAAGGATGGAAGAGCATACCGGCCAGATAGGCGGCCGGCGTTTCTATGGTAAGAGCACAGCAGTGGACATCCAGCAGACCCTCATGCATGGCGGCGAATTCCTGTACACCATGATGCAGGCGCAGATGAACCTTAAGATAGTGAACAAAGAGTATGCCAGGATCAAGAACGAACTCATACTGCAGGTTAAAAAAGGATATTACACTTTTGCGAAGGCGAAAGAGAACTTTAAGATGCAGATGGGGCTTTCGCGCGAAGTTTCAAGGATAAGCGATATGGTGATAAAGGAGTTTGAGGCGGGCGTGACCGCAAACCTGGAATTATTGAACGTGAACTCACAGATGAACCAGATAAGATTCCAGCACACTTCGGCTAAAGGCGACGTTGAGGTGGCGGAGCTAATATTGAAGCAGGCGATGAATATAGATTCGAACGAGAAGATAGACATAACGACTCCGGATGAATTTAAAAAAGTCAGTGTAGATTATGAAAATATTTTACACGACGCGCTCGTCCACAGGCCCGAGATGCAGATCAACTCCATGATGATCCAGTACTATATCTACGAGAAGAAGGTGGCAAGGTCGAAGAGTTGGCCAAAGGTAGATTTTATAGGTTCCTTCGGGATGGCCAAGGAAGAATATATATCTAAAGATGCGGGAGTAGATCCCGCCACAGGCACCGAGGCCACGGATCAAAAGATGGAACAGCAGTGGTACGCCGGCGTAAAGTGCAGCATTCCACTGTGGGGGTCGACGGGAGAATATTCCTACACAAAAGAGGTGTGGGCTCCGGTTGTGAGCGCTTACCGGGGAACTTCAACTATAACGAATTCATACAAATTCAACTTTTTGGATAATCTCGCGCAGTTCTCCGATAAAGCCTCGGCGGACGTGGATATGGACAGGGCGCGCCAGGAGTTGATAAAGACAAAGCAGGATGTAACGCTCGAGGTCAAGGAGGCCTGCTTTAATTACGAAAAGGCCCTGCTGCAGCTGGATACCGCCATCAATAAGGTGAAGTACCAGGAGGGCGACCTTGAGCTCACCAAATTCAGGCGCCAGCTGGATGAAGCGCAGGATTCGAACGTCATAGAGAGCATGATAAAGCTTGCGCAGGAAAAGTTCGGTCAGGTGCAGGCCATAAGCGACTGCCATATAGCCATAGCAAGCATAAGCAAGGCTGTTGGGATCCCAGAATATTTTAATGATCCGGAACCGGCAAACAATAAAAACGCAAAATAATAAGCGAGGAGCCAAAATTATGAAGATGATAGACCTGAACAGCATCAAGGAAAAGCTTAGCGGCCTGAAAAAGATCGATATGAAAAATTTCAAATTCAATAAAAAGACGTTCTTCATGATCATCATAGCTGTGATAGTGCTTGTCGTCGTCGCAAGGACGACGGGCAATATACAGAAGGTCCTCTTCAAGAAGAAGTCCGACATAGCGTCAAAATCCAAACCAATAACTTTTGAGGAGGACGCTACGGCGGTGAAGGCGTACAAGATAAAGAGGATGGACTTTAAGGATACGCTTCCTTCGCTCGGCAATATAAAAGGATTTAAAGAGGTAGAGCTTAAGTTCCAGGTTCCGGGAATGGTTGAGAGTATAAACTTTGAAGAAGGGGAGAAGATCCAGGAGGGCGACATAATCGCCAGCCTCAATCAAAGAGACGCGCTCCTTAAATTAAAATATGCCGAAGTGGAATTGAGCAAAAATAAGAAGCTTTTTGAGTTGGGCGCGATAAGCTCCATAAAGATGGAGCAGTCAAAGCTGGAGTATGAGTCCGCGAAGAGCGATCTCGACAAAACTAATATCTACGCCATCAGCAATGGGCTTATGGGACCGAAGACCAGGGATGTCGGCAGTTATTTCAACCCCAGCGAAACCGGCGATAAGGTAGGGCTCTTTATCAATGCCGACAAAGTATATGCCGAATTTAATATCATAGAGAAGGATGTGCCGAAGATATCGCTGGGCCAAAGGGTCGAGGTCTTTGTCGACGCGTATCCCGGCAAATCATTTGCCGGAGCCATAGACAGGGTATCCCCGGTGATAGAGGGGAGGTCCAGGACCCAGACCATAAAGGTGGAGCTCGACAACAAAGAAGGCATCTTGAAGCCCGGCATGTTCGTCCGCGCGCTCATATCAACATATGAAAAGAAGGACGCGCTCGTGATCCCCGCGTCGTCGCTTAAGAAGAAAGAGAACGAATATCTGGCATACGTGATACACAAAGAAGAGGCGAAGAGGATGGCCGAGGCCGTTCTTACAAAGGATAAAATTAAAGATAAAGGGTTGTTCGGGATCTTCGGCGGCAAGAAGAAGGAAGAGCCGAAACCTCAAGCTCAGACGGGCCCCAAAGAGAAGGCCGCTGAGTACGGCACCATAGAGGTGAGAAAGATCGTTCCCGGCTATATGTCCGAAGACCTTGTCGAAGTAGACAAGGGTATACAAGAAGACGAGCTTGTAGTGGTCGAGGTGCAGGAAGAGTTTAAGGACAAGGCCAAGGTCGAGATAGCCGAAGTCCAAGAAGGAATATTGTAGTTAAATGAATTTACCCAAGTTTTCAGTAGAACGTCCCGTCACGATCATAATGATGGTTACGGGGATCATGGTCTTTGGAGCAGTCTCTTTAATGCTCCTTCCGCAGGAGCTTTTTCCCCAGATAACATATCCGCAGCTCACGGTAGTGACCCCTTATGCAAATGCCGCTCCCGAAGAGATAGAGACCCTGATAACGAAGCCGATAGAAGAGGCTGTAGGGACGGTCGCCGGAGTAAAGAGGATAAACTCCATCTCCAAAGAAGGCCTCTCTTTAGTAATAGCCGAGTTCGGATGGAGTCAGAATATAAACTTCGCGGCTTTGGGCATGAGAGAGAAGATAGACCTTATCAAGGAGAGGCTTCCCAGGGATGCGGAAGAACCGATAGTCCTGCCGTACAACCCATTTGACAGACCGATACTTATATTGAGCATAACGAGCTCCGGTGAGCGCTCGCCGCTTTCTTTGAGAGATCTCACGCGCAGGATGATAAAGGATGAATTGGAAAAGGTGGAGGGTGTGGCATCGGCCACTATATCTGGAGGCCTTGAGCGCGAAATAAGGGTCGATGTCGATCAGGATAAACTGCAGGCGAGAAAGATCCCGCTCTTGGACGTCTCAAAAGCCGTATCAAGCGCCAACCTGAACTACCCCGCAGGAACAATAAAAGAGAGCTTTTACGAATACCTTATAAGGACTCTGGGAGAGTTTGAGAAGGTCCGTGATATAGAGAACGTATCCGTCGGCTCAGGATTATCCGACGAAGAGATGTACGGATATCAGAACGAAAAGGGCGGCCAGATCAGCAAGGATAAGCGCCTCATATATCTGAAAGATGTGGCCACTATAACAGATGACTTAAGAGAGAGGACGAGCTATTCGCGGTATAACGGCAATGAAAATATATCGATATCCATCCAGAAACAGGCGCTCGGTAATACCGTAAGAATAATAAACAGGGTAAAGAAGAAGATCTCTGAATTGAAGGCCGATCTTCCAAAAGATATAGGTGTTGCTGTAGTATATGATCAATCCACATTCATAAAGAGTTCAATAACAGGAGTGTGGGATGCCGCTTGGCAGGGTGGCATACTCGTATTCCTGGTGCTCTTCTATTTCTTAAGGAATTTCTGGAGCGCCATAATAGTCACTCTCACAATACCGATCTCGGTAATGGCGACTTTCGCCCTGATGTACTTCTCAAATATCTCCATCAACATGATGTCTCTAGGCGGATTGGCATTCGGCGTAGGCTCGCTCGTTGACTGCGCCATCGTGGTCGTGGAGAACGTATTCAGGCATATACAGCTTGGTAAAGACAAGAAAGAGGCCGCGATAGTAGGCGCCAATGAAGTGTTTCTATCGGTTACGGGGTCCATACTTACCACTGTAGTCGTATTTTTGCCGCTCATATTTGTTATAGGTATCATAGGTCAGGTCTCGAAGGACTTTGCGCTTACCGTTACGTTCTCACTTCTCGCGTCATTGGTCGCTTCTCTCACCATAGTGCCGCTATTGGCCTCGCGCGGTATCAGCGCCGGAAAAAACGTTGTTATGGAGAACGAAGACGACCTGTCTAATATAGACAAAGCAGCGGCAGCCTCAAAGCTTAGGAAATTATATGAAGGCATGCTGGTAAAATTTGTGGATAGAAAAGGAAGATATCTCATCATAACCCTTGTCATATTTATTCTGTCACTTGGGCTATTCGCTTTTATGGATAAAGAGCTTATGCCAAAAGTCGACCAGGGGCAGTTCGTGGTGAAGATAGATATGCCGGCCGGCACGAGGCTGACAGTAACGAATAATCTATCGGAAAAAGTGGAGAAGCTCATATCTTCTATACCGGAAGTGTACAGCATGAACGTTACCGTTGGGTCAACTCAAGAGTCTTCCACCAAGCACGTTCTGGAGCGCCTAAGCTCGAACCAGGCCGAAATAATAGTCAATCTGAAGGCCAAGAGAAAGCTCGGCAGCCCGGATGTGGTGCAGATAATAAAAGAGAGGCTTTCCGCGATGAGCCTCGGCGGCGCTAGAATAGAATATATATTGCAGGAGAATGTATTGACCGCAGGGCTTGGAGTACAAGCGCCAGTGACGATAGAGATCAAAGGTAATGACCTGAAAGAGCTGGAACGCCTGACCAATGACACTCAGGCCGGCCTCGGCAAGATCGAAGGTGTGTATGGCATGAAGAATAACCTCGCGGAGCCTTCGCCAGAAACCAAAATATACATAGATAAGGATAAGGCGTCGATGTACGGGCTCTCCGTTTCGGATATCGCTCAAACCGCGATCATAGCGCTGAAGGGGTCCGTCTCGAGCAAATTCAAAGAGAAGGGCCAGGAGTACGATATCCGCGTCAGATTAAGAGAAAAGGACAGGAATAATTTTAATAAACTGGCACGAGTTCAGATACAGTCGCCTATGGGCATGAGCGTACCTTTGGAGAGCGTAGCGACATTCGGTATAGGCAAGGGGCCCAGCGAAATAAGAAGGACGAACCAGGAGAGAGTGGTATCGGTATACGCTAATATCTACAACAGGCCGACGAAGAATGTCTACAGTGACGTAGACGCGATGATAAAGAAGTTGAACATACCGAAAAATTATATGGTGAAGCTTACAGGCGAAACCGAGGATATGAAGGCTTCGTTCACGAGCATGCAGAATGCCATAATAGCCGCCTTCGTGCTGGTGTACATGATCATGGCGGCGCTATTCGAATCGCTTTGGCAGCCTTTTATAATCATGTTCACCATACCGCTCTCTTTGATAGGAGTTGCCTGGGCGCTCTTCTTTACGCACACAAGCGTAAGCGCATACGTCCTGATGGGCGTTGGAATACTCGGAGGTATAGTCGTCAACAACGCCATAGTGCTGATAGACTGCACGAATCTTTTCATATCCAGAGGCATGAATGTTAAGGAAGCCGTAATATTCGCCAGCAAAATAAGGCTGAGACCCATACTTATGACCGCTCTAACAACGATATTGGGCCTTGCCCCCATGGCATTCTTGGGCGGTGAAGGCGCGGAATTGCGCGCGCCCATGGCCATCACCGTTATGGGCGGATTGCTGGTGGCCACATTCCTTACTTTAGTCGTGATACCCACCCTTTATCTGGGCTATGTCGAAACGCGCGATAAGATCTTTAAAAAGAAAAAATAAGATAATAAATATATGAGCCTCCCATCCTTTTCCATCAAGCGGCCCGTTACGATGTTGATGACCTACACCATACTGGTCCTCGTCGGATTCCTGTCGCTTATACAGCTTCCGGTTGAACTCTACCCCAATATAAGTTTTGGTGAGATAAGCATAATCATTCAGGTGCGCGGAGGCATACCGCCTACGGAGGTCGAATCGCTCGTTACAAAGCAAGTCGAGGAGGCGGTCGGCACTGTGAGTCACCTCGAGGAGATGCTCTCTATATCGAAAGAGGGTGAGTCTACCGTAGTGTTGAGCTTCGAACCCGGCATAGATATGAACTTCGCTGCGCTCGAGGTCAGGGAAAAGTTCGCTAAAGTCAAAAATAAGCTCCCGAAAGAGATCGAGAAACCGATCATAGCGCAATTCAAGCGCTCGGACGTTCCCATATTGATCATTGCCGTAACGAGTTTACGACGGACGACAGAGGATATCAGAAAGATCGTAGACGAAAATGTGAAGGAAGCGCTCAAGCGCGTTAATGGCGTGGCCGATGTCGAAGTTGCCGGCGGCAGGGAGCGCAAGATCTTAGTCGAAGTGGACCAGCGCAAACTCGCCGCATACAATATTTCGCTCGAACGCGTCATCTCCACGATAGGGCTGAATAACCTCAATCTTTTGTCGGGTGAAATAGACAGGGAGAAAGAGAAGTATCTCATAAGAACCATAGGTCTCTACAGAAGCGTCGACGATATAAAGAGGATACCTGTCTCGACGCTTCCCAATGGCACGATAGTCAGATTGAAAGACGTGGCGAATGTCCTCGATTCCTACCTGGAGCCGACCGGATATGCCCGTGTGAATGTCCGGCCGGTTGTAAGCTTATATATCCAGAAAGAGTCCACGGCGAATACTATCAAAGTAGCAGGCAATATAGTAAAGGAGCTCGACAGGATAAAGAGCATATTACCTAAAGACCTCAGCCTGGTGGTGACGAGCAACCAGGCTGACTTTATCAAAAAATCGATAGATAACCTGAAGCTGTCGTTGCTGCAGGGCGCGGGCCTTATAATGCTCGTCCTGGCGTTCTTTCTTATAAAATTGACCAAGCCATTGTACGTTTTGGTATCGGTTCTCCTGATAGCGACGATGTTCTTGCCGGCCAAATATTTAAACCCGCTTTTAGTGGGAATGGTCATCGCGTCAATAGCGATAGTGAAACTAAGGCCTGTGCTGATAGTGACGTCCGCAATACCGATCTCAATAATAATAACATTCTCCTGTATGTGGGCCATGCATCTCACGATCAATTTTATGACGCTTTTCGGACTGGCGCTGGGAGTAGGGATGCTAGTCGATAATTCGATAGTCGTCTTTGAGAACATACTTCAGAAGAACGAACAAGGGCTTACAGGATTGCAGGCCGCAACTGAAGGCGCAGAAGAGGTCTGGATAGCTATCTGGGCCTCCACGCTCACGACGGTTATAGTCTTCCTGCCGATGATCTTCGTCGGGCAGGAGATAAAACTGCTCTATGGCGGCGTTGCCTGGACAGTCACGTTCTCGCTGCTGATCTCGCTCTTCGTGGCCATCACCGTGGTGCCGCTCATGGCTTCCCGCTTAAAGTTTTCAATAGAAGATATACCCAAAGGGTACGGCAAGGCCGCCACCGAAGGTTTTATGCATAAAGTCTACATTGTTCAACGGCGGGGCGTAATATATTTTATGCGTCACCGGCGGCGCGTCTTTACTCTGGCGTTCATCGCTTTATTGATATCTATTTTTCTATTCATGAAACTCGGCAAAGAATTTTTAGGCACTACGGAGCAGAATAAATTTACCATATTTATCGAGATGCCCACAGGGACGAAGCTTGAAGCTACCGACTCGGTGGTCAAGAGGGTGGAAGCCCTTATCAAAGAGATCCCCGAGGTGAAGACTTTCTCGTCGAGGGTGGAGCCGTGGTCGAGCAAGATCTACGTGGAACTAGTCGGCCTGACAGCCAGGAAGAGATCGGTGGCGGAGGTCATAGACAGCATCCGGCCCAAGGTGGAGAAGATACGCCCGGCCTTCATATATTTCGAGGAGGAGCAGGAGGTCGGAACAAAAGAGGTCATACTGGAACTCTTCGGCTATGATTACGGAGTTTTGAGGGAGATAGCGATATCAATAGCGTCGAGACTCGGGACGATAAAAGGCTTTACCGATACGAAGATAAGGATGAGAGAAGGGCGTCCTGAGCTGGGCCTCAGGGTCGACAGGCACAAGGCCAGCACGTTCGACATGAGTGTTTCGGATATTGCCGACATGGTCCATGCGCAGATGAGAGGCTTAAGAGCGACCCTCTTCCATACCGAGGCCAGCGAAGTCGAAACGATAGCCCGTATCGACGAGAAATACAGGAAGACTTTCAAAGATATGCGAAAACTTGTTCTGACGAATAAGAAAGACGACAGCATCTATCTGGAGCAGGTCACCGACTTCAAATACGGATTGGGTCCCAGCGAAATATGGCGTAAAAATAAGACCAGGATGATACAGGTGAGCGCCAATATCGGAAAGACGGCGCTCAGTAGGGCGGCGGAGTTGACCAAGCAGTCGCTTAGCGATCTGAAGTTACCGGAAGGATATTATTTCAGGCTGGGCGGCAATTATCCCACCATGGTGGCTACGCAGAATCAGGTCTGGCCGACGCTTATACTTATCACAGTACTTATATATCTTGTGCTGGCCTCGCTCTTCGAGTCTTATGCCCAGCCGCTGATAATAATGCTATCCGTGCCGCTTGCCATCATAGGAGTCGTGATAGCTTTGTACGCGTCCGGCAAATCGGTCGGGATGGGAGTATTTGTAGGGCTTATGATGTTGGGCGGTATAGTCGTAAATAACGCCATTCTCTTAATAGATCACGCCAACCAGCTGAGAAAAAAGAAGATAAAGTACCTCAAAGCCATAGTTATGGCTTCCAGGGACAGGCTCAGGCCGATACTTATGACTACCATAACGACTCTTTTAGGGTTGCTGCCGATGGCGATCAGCACAGAAGAGGGGTCCAATCTATGGAGCCCTTTGGCTATTACGGTCATGGGTGGCCTCATATCCTCCACGGTTCTTACCCTCCTGATAGTTCCCAGCGCGTATGTAGTTTTAGAGGACTTCAAGGGCTGGCTGAATAAGATACTAACCGCAAAAAAGTAAAAAAGCCTGACCTCTTTGTCGTAGTGACCTACTATAATATCTTTTAACAATTCAAATAGTTTCATCCTTGTTAAGATTCAAAAAAGCTTAATATAGTTCCTTGCCAAGATCAGCTTTATATGATATAGTATCAATGGGTGAATGTGGGGCTGATTTTTTTGGGATGTTTATATAATGTTTAAAAAAGTTTTAAACAAAGGTTTAAGAAGACCATGATAGAATATCAGACGAATCCTACGAAGAGGCTCATATTTAAGGCTGTCGCGGTCTTATTGATAGCGGCATTCGTATGGTATGACATATCCTGGGCAGCCGATCTCTTTTATACTAATATAACACCTATAGGACAAACAGCACCAGTTAATCACGATAAGGCAGCAAAGCAGGCCAAGGAAATTACCAACTACGATAAGCTGTCATATGAAACGCAAGAGTCCATTGCCAGGAAGTTATTGCCCTCCGAGCAGGAATCTGATCAATCCAATAAATTTGCCCCGGACTATATCCAAAATCAGCAATCGAAGCATGAGAACATAATCCGCCAGAAGCAGGATACGCAGGATATGCTCATGAGTCTCGATGACAGGCTCAGGAGAAAGCTCAACAAAGATGACGAAGAGCTGGACCTGAAGAAGAAGCGCGGCGGCGGTGAGGGCAACAACAGGCGCATGTCAGGCCAGCCAATAAAGTACACGATGAGCGATTACGACGAAGAGGGTAATCCGCAGCAGATGAACGTCTATGACTATAACAGCGATGGCTCGCTCAAATCAATAACTTCATACGATATCAGAGATCTTGACAAGTCCAAATGGATAGCCGGCGGCCAGGAGATCACCGACAAGGAAGGCAAAAAGTTTTTTGGGTCATACGCGGAGGCCGACAAGACCGGACTTACAGATGACAGGATCATAGATAAGGTCATGTATTCCGGGTCAGGGGATTCGGCCAGGATAGACTATATCTTGTCCGGCTATACCGAAAATGGTACACCAACACTTGTCAGCGTTTACGATTATGCCAAGGACGGAGATACAAACGCAAATCTTGACGAAGCGAAGACGTACTACGTTGAGGGCATGGGCATTAATCTTAATGATTCCAAAGACAAGTGGGTCGGGCTTCTGACCGATGATATGCTCGACAAGACGACCGTTTATACCGGCGAAAAGGACAAGGAGCGGGTTAAGTATATTCTCGATGATTATGCTAAGGATGAAGGCGGTGCCAACAAGCCCAATAGCGTGAGCGTTTATGATTATAACAACAACCCCGCAGCTGATGATAAGAACGAAACTCTCGATGAAGTCCGGTCATACGATATATCGGAGCTCTATATCAAGGGCGAGTGGAGTACCGTATTGGGTGAGTTGCTGAGCGACGATGAAAGTATTTTGGATAAGTATAAAAATGAGCTGGAGGTCGAATCGCTCTTTTCCGGGGCAAAGGGCGCCGAGGTAATAGACCAATCCTTCTACTACGATAAAGGCGAAATCGTAAATAGGAAAGACTACTCATACTATGAGTATGAAGCTAAATATAGCGAGACGAAGAAGAAAGCCTTAAGGAGCATCTTTACTTATGATACCGATAATCCTGCATTATCGGAAGCAGACAGAAGAACCAGGGGTAACGGAGAGCTGGAAAGCAACGGAGAGCTTATACAAGAAGACTCGTTCAAAGGCCTCGCAGGCCACGAACAGATAGATCAGTCGTTCTTCTACTCGGGTGGCCAGATAGTCGAAAGACAGGATTACATCTATCAAAAGGGCAGGCTCACCAATGTCTTTACTTTCAACACCGAAGACATGGCATCGGCCGACAGAAGAACAAAGCTATTCGATAGGAATAGCGATGGGTCTATAGATTATAAAGATGCCAACGATCTTACCAGCAACGGAGAGTTCACGGAATCCCAGTATACCGGCAGGATAGGCAGAGAGAAGATAAGCCAGACATTCTCGTACTACGGAGGCGATGTAGTCGAAAGACAGGATTACATCTATCAGAAGGGCAAAATGGTCTCAAGTACATTGTATGACACCGAAGATCTTTCTGAGGCGCAAGCGAGGCAAATGGGCACAGGTATCGAGGAAGAATTAAGAACATATGAAGGCCGCGCAGGGCACGAGAAGCTTACATGGAGCTCGACTTATGGAGATATCTCTGCGGGGGAAGTCACAGTTGTTGACCCTAATTCACAAGAATTTATAGCAATGGTTGAAGCGCTTGAAGCTCGAGGTGAAGCTACAGTAGTGCGGGATGCAAACCTCAAGATAAAGAGCGTTACAATAGGAGCTGAGGGTAGAACTTATAATTATACGCACTCAAGCTACGATCTCTCCGGCAATGTCACGGGGGCGTTGGTTGAAATAAAAGAAACGGTTAACGCTGAAGTTCGAACCACGTTCATATATCGTGGGCAGATGGGTGAAGAAGTCCTTAACTTGGTCAATAATCCGCTGCATCTTATCTCCGCATATAATTACAATACCGATACAGGTGTATTAGAGAGCGTTATACAATTTAAAGATGTCGACGTTGGCGGCGTCTATAACGGCATCTATGATGCGGGCGATATACTAAAGTCTCAGATCGAGTATATCGGAGAGACCAAAGGCAATGAGCGCATATCTACCATAACAAAATATTATGCAGACGGCCAAGTTAAAACCAATTCTGTCTATCAGTATGATCTGGCTCTTGGCGCGGGCGGAGATGGCATTAACGCTACTCTTGACAAGGTCACCGAGTATTACGGCTCTACCCAAACAAGTCCGAAGGGAGAGTACATATATTACGATGCCGATATCACTAGTATTCCGAAGCGCGAACAGATACGAAAGAGCATATCGTATAGAATGTCCGATGGCACTAAAGAGAGTGAGAGTGTTTATACATATGATCTCGCATCTGGAGATGGCGGGGATGGCGTTTCAAGGACGCTTGATAATGTGACGACATATTTTAACACTGAGAGAGATTGGACTGGCAGCACATATAAGAAGAGCGAATCGTCTTATAGCGGCAGAGAGTCAAAAGAGAAGATCGTTCATATGACCAAATACAATTCTGATGGAGTTGGAGTCGAGAGGTCCGATTACAATTACAAAGGGGACGCAGGTCTAATCCAGGACGATGGATTGGACGTCGTCTCCGTTTATAGGCTTGGAGCCGGCGGCGCCGAAGCGCTTAAGTCAGAAACATTCTATATTGGCTATGAGGGCGAAGAGATAGCGGATAGAACATATAACTACACAAGTAATGGAGCCATCCTTAAGACTGTCACTGTATATGAGTATGGTACCATCGATACGGGCTCAATATCTGATGGCGCTCTAAACGACGGCACAACGATTACGTACGCCATAGATACAGATTCAAGCGAAGCTGTTATGGTTAGAAGCGTCTCCTACAAGATGACCGACACCGATGCCAACGGCACAATAGCCTACACAGAGGTCGGCTACAAGACGAGCGAGACCTACTACGACGTCCACCTAGGTAAAGGTGATGAGATAGCAGATAGAAGCTTTAACTTTACAGCCGACGGCTTGACAGTCAAGAGTATGTCGATCTTTGAGTATGGGACTACTAATCTCGCCAATGGTGTAACAGGTAATAGAGCCAGTGCG
>Ga0268280_1000466_pt1 | contig 34361 bp, 37 predicted proteins | sample saktaG_9_FD_190139 | JGI IMG/M metagenome (GOLD analysis project Ga0268280, IMG submission 190139) | Saline water microbial communities from Sakinaw Lake, British Columbia, Canada - sak_2011_5_24_40m | ecosystem: Environmental > Aquatic > Non-marine Saline and Alkaline > Saline ...
AAATTTTGTCAGAATTTTTACATAACAAATCGGCATGCCTAATGCCGATTTGTGTCAGCGAAAGGCGGAGTTCGGGAGTTCCGCCTGAGTGTTGTGGTACTCCGCAAGGTCTACAGCCTGCCTGGGGGGTGATGGAAAGACAAAAGAGGCGCTTCGATTGAAGCGCCTCTTTTGTTTAGCAGACCTGTAAGCCGAGTTTTGTCTTGCCCCGCATCTTTCGACGCGCGACGAGATGGTCATCTATCTAGCCGCCGGATTGCTCCGGCGATCGAGCGACCTTACCCGTCCCGATACTGACGTATTCACAGTAAAGGCGAGCAACCCTTAGATCGGGACCTATTTGATCTTGCTCCGCGTAGAGATTGGTCGTCTCACCCCAGCCCTTTTGGCGTAAACCTTTTTAAATTTGATACCTAAATATCAACCATTAACCATTTTTACATGATTACCAGTTAATATGCCAAAAGGGCTGGGCTCGTCTCTGTCCTCTGATCCTCGTCTTTCGACGGACGGCCATTAACCGTTACGCTGCTCTTTGGAGCTCGGACTTTCCTCCCCGCCATAAAAACCGGCGAGGCGACCATCCGGCCTGCTAAAATCTATATATCTATATCAGACTCGCTAAGTTTATTGCCCTATTCACCAGCTTGTCCGCTTCCTTATTCTTTTCACGCTCGATATGCCTGATCTCAAAATCCTTGAAACTCTTCAACATATTTATCGCTCTCTCAAAGAGCGGCTTCAGCCCTGGATCTTTAACGCGGTAATCGCCCGTCAGCTGTTTTGCAACAAGTTCGCTATCCAGATTTACAACTATTTCGTCTGCTCTTAAGATCAGCGCTTCTTCCAATCCGTAAAGAAGCGCGCTGTATTCGGCTATATTATTTGTAGCTTCTCCGATATACTTTGAGACATCTTTCAACCTCTTCCCGTTAGCATCCAGTATCACGACGCCCACTCCGGACGGGCCGGGATTGCCTCTTGAGCCGCCATCTACATAAATTTCTATCCGCTTATTCTTCAAGGTAAAGTATCCGCGCACAGCTTCCGCAGCAGACAAGCTCTTTCTTGGTTCTTATCTCGTGTATCATCTGAGAAGGCAATATCCTAAAACAACCCTGACAGGAATCGCCCGCTACCGGGACAACAGCCAAGCCGTCTTTGCTCTTAACTATCCTGTCGTACTTGGCAAGCGCGGCCTTATCTATCTTCACGACAAGAACGGCCCTCTGGGCGCAGAGCCCCTCCGCTGCCGCCTTTATGCGGCTGACCTCTTCGTCGAACTTCTTCTTCTGTTCGCTCAGCTTGACTTCTTCCGTCTTTAGAAATTCTTTTTCTTTGGCGATCTTCCGATTCTCGACATCCATCTGGTCGAATATCTTCAGTATATCTTCTTCGATTAATGAGTTATCGGCCCTCGTCCTGCCTATCTCACCGTTAAGTGCCGCATACTCTTTATTCGTCTTGATCTGATTAAGCTGTGATTGGAACTTTTTTATCGAGCCTTCTTTCGACTCAAGGTCCATCTCTTTCTCTTTGCGCTTCATCTGAAGCGCTATGAGAGCCTCTTCCAATTTTTTCAGGTCGCTCTTCTTATCTTCAAAAGCGTAGTCCATCTTCTTAAGCTCCTGGGGTATGGATTCGAGATCGCGTCTGATCTTCAATATCTGGGTGTCTAGCCCCTGTAGCTCTACTAATAATTTAAGCTGTTCTTCGAGATTTTCCATAAGATATTTTCACTTCAAATGATTCATGGTGGACACGACAGGATTCGAACCTGTGACCTCTGCGATGTGAACGCAACGCTCTAACCAGCTGAGCCACGTGTCCGTTTTATTAAGTGGTGGGCCCGCAAGGACTTGGCCATCCGGCTCGCAGAGCTCGCCTTCTGGCCAGCCAATTTGCTGACGGCCGGTGGCCTTTTCCTCCCTGATCGGTCGGCGCAAATTGTCTTCAAGTCCCTATAAGGACCTTATAATACAACCGTAAAACTTACTTGATATGGTGGGCCCGCAAGGACTTGAACCTTGGACCAAGAGATTATGAGTCTCCTGCTCTACCAAACTGAGCTACAGGCCCACGAAATTTTAGAGAATATTATACTCAATACGCTATTCCATGTAAAGGCTATTATTCTCTATTCGCCCATACCCATAGCGAGAAAATTTTTCAATCTTCTTGATCTTGTAGGATGCCGCAGTTTTCTGAGCGCCTTTGCTTCGATCTGCCTCACGCGCTCCCTCGTGACTTTAAATATAGCGCCGACCTCTTCTAGTGTTCTAGGATAACCGTCTCCGATACCGAACCTCAGGCGCAGGACCTTCTTCTCCCGCTCTGTCAGCGTGCCTAAGACATCGTCCATCTCTTCTTTTAGCATCGAGTAAGCAGTGGCGTTGGCCGGAGATACCGCGCGCTTATCTTCTATAAAATCTCCGAAATGTGTATCACCCTCTTCTCCTATAGGCGTCTGGAGCGATATCGGCTCCTGTGCGATCTTCAATATGCCCCTCACCTTATCGACAGGCATCCTCATCTTGTGCGCTATCTCTTCGGGCGTCGGCTCTTTTCCGTTCTCCTGCACAAGCACTCTCGACACCCTTATAAGCTTGTTTATAGTCTCCGTCATGTGGACGGGGATCCTTATAGTCCTGGACTGATCGGCGATCGACCGCGTTATGGCCTGGCGTATCCACCATGTAGCATATGTCGAAAATTTATACCCGCGTTTATATTCGAATTTATCTACAGCCTTCATGAGGCCGATGTTGCCTTCCTGTATCAGATCGAGAAACGAGAGGCCCCTATTGGTATACTTCTTCGCGATGCTCACTACCAGCCTTAGGTTGGCAGCCACCAGCTCTTTCTTATTCTTGTTCAGCTTGACGTCGCACGACTTTATGAATTTATAATGCTCCTTCATAAAGTCAACCGGCTCACCGAGAGAGCGTTCCAGCTTTCTCTTGTGCTTGTTCAGGCTCTTTATCTCGTCTCTATCCTTAGATTTTCTTGCGCGCGAAAGCGAGGCTTCGACCTTCGCATGTTCGCTGAGAAGCTCATCTATCTTTTTGATTATATCTTCAACTACCGACATCGCGAGATTGGACTCTTTTACAAGCCTGGCTATGCTAGACTCGGTCCTCGCCTTGCGCAGGCTACTGGCAAGATTATCTATTCTCTTCTTCAGCTTTGACATCTTAAACTTGGGATCTACATTAAAATACTCCTCCGGACTCACCTCTTCTTTAATCGCCTTGTCCAGTATCTCAAGAGCCTTCGCCTTAGCTATGACCAGGCCAGAAACGGCATCCCTTACCTTACCTTCGGCATCTTTGATCTTGCAGGCTATCTCTATCTCTTCTTTTCTTGTCAAGAGAGATATCTGGCCCATCTGCCTTAAATACATCTTCACGGGGTCATCTATCTGTATTATTCTGGACGGCTCTTCGGCGGGGGCAGCCTCTTCCTTCTTCTCTTCAGGCGCCGGCTCATCATGAGCCACTTCCTTTTGAGCCTCTTCTTCAGTATCTACAAGCTTTATATTCTCTTCTCCGAGGACGCTTAAGATCTCTTCTATCTCCTCCGAGGATACTATCTCAATAGGAAGTATATTGTTTACCTCTTCAAAAGTAAGATGACCCTTCTCTTTACCTAGCGCGATAAGCTCGGAAAGTTCCTTGGAGAGCCTCTTCTTTTGATGGGGCTTATTTTTAGCGGGGACTGCTTCGTCTTTTTTGATCGGAGGCTGCGTCTTAGGCTTGCCGGAGACGGGCTTCTTAGGCCTTAAGATCTTCTTTTTAGCGGCCTTCTTATTTATCATCTTCTTTATCTTTTTCCTGATCTTCATCCCGCCCCTTTGGCAGATTTATTTTTATTTCTGCTTATCATATTTTGTTTGTTTACCCATTATGTTTAATCTCGCCACATACGGCTTTTTGCCAAAGGGGCGGGATTCATATCTATACCTTATTCATCTTTAAAAGCTCCGTATACTCCGTCACGAGCTTTGTCATTAGCGTATCATCCTTAGAATCATGGGCCATTTTAATAGCGTCCTGCAGCCTGCCAAGCACATCCTGCGCGTTATCCTTCTTTATTCTTGCTATACAATCACACAGGACCCTCTCTTTATTATCCAGCGTCTCAGAAAGATGCACCGATTCAGATATCAGCGCGGTGGCCGCATCGTTATTTTCGAAATAATTCATCAGCTTTACCGCGCTTACGGACTTCTCCTCTTTGGAGAGATCCAGGATAGCTTTGATGACATCTCTCACCGAAGAATCTTTGAATTCATCCGGGGAGAGCGACTCCCGTATCTTTCTTACAAAACTCTCACCTTCCAAGAGAAGCGCCAGGATCATCTTCTGGGCGCCCTTCGAATCCTTCTTTGCCTCAACCGGACTTATGCTATAGACCCGCATGGTATAATCCGGCTTAACCTTCTTCAACTCTTGCCTTATGGAGTCTTCATCCACAGAGAGCTTCTCCGCCAGCTTCTTTACCAGATTTGATCGGAGCACCGCATTCTCTATTCTGGAGATGGTCGGCAACATCTCGCTGGCTATCGACGCTTTGCCGTGTGCGCTCTTTATATCGAACCGCAGAGAGAGCTTGGACATCTTGTAATCAAATAAGTTTTTGCTGGCTTTAGTAAGCTTTATAAAATCTTCCGTCCCGAACTTTCTTATATAACCATCCGGATCTAAGCCTTTCGGCAGTTCGGCTATATATACGTTCACTCCCTCGCTTATAAATAGATCCATATTGCGCAGGCTCGCCGCTTCGCCGGCTTCATCGGGATCGTATACCATTATCACCGTATTCGCTAAACGCTTTAATAGCTTGACCTGGTCTATGGTCAATGCCGTGCCCAGCGTTGCCACAATATTGCGGACCCCGGCCTGATAAGGTATTATAAAATCTAAATAGCCCTCCACCACCAGGGCATAGCCTGTCTTCTTTATGCTATCCTTAGCGTGATTTAATCCGTAAAGGTTTCTTCCTTTGGAATAGACGTAGGTCTCCGGCGAATTCATATATTTTGGAAGGCTCGAATCGAGTACCCTTCCGCCAAACCCCAGAGCCCTGTCCTTAAGATCAAAGATCGGAAATATCAGCCTCTTCCTGAATCTATCGTAATAACCGCCCCTATCATTAGCTATGGCGAGTCCGGCCTTCTCGGCAATATCGCCCTTGATGCCCTTGCTCTCCAAAAATTTTAATGTGCTATCCCATGAATCCGGAGAGTAGCCTATCCTGAATAATTTTGCCGTCTCGGGTCCTATACCGCGCGAAACGAGGTAATCTCGGGCCTCGCGGCTTTGCGGCAGACAGGCCTCAAAGAACTGTATCGCAAGTTCATTCACTTTATAAAGCTGTGTCGCAAGGCTCGTTAATTCTTTTCTAGGTCCGAAACGCGGCAATTGTATCCCGGCCTTCTCCGCGAGCATCTCAACAGCCTCCGGGAAAGAGAGATTCTCATGCTTCATCAAAAACGAAAATACGTTCCCGCCCGCGCCGCATCCGAAGCAATGATATATCTGCTTATCCGGGCTCACTACAAATGATGGCGTCTTCTCATTATGAAAAGGACACGGAGCCTTAAAGTTCCTGCCCGCCTTCTGTAGCGGTATATACCGCGAGACGACCTCCACTATGTCGCTTCTGGCCTGGACCTGATCTACTATATTATCCGGTATAGCCATTCTACCTTCTGACTCTTACGAACCCTGAACATGGCACTATCTCTATCTTCTCTCTCTTCTCAAGAGAGTCTAAAAGTAAATTTAATCCGAGCGCATCGCTTGCGATGTGTCCGGCTATGATCACATTAATAAATTCCGCCTTCGCCTGTTTAAAATGCTCTTCGCTTAAGTGCATGGCTACTATCGTGCCTACACCGGCTTGAGATAACCTGGAAAATATCCTCTTGGGCCCTTCCGTGCCGCCGGTCATATCCACAAATACTTTTCCGCACTTCTTCTTCCCATCACCTATAAGAATGTTAGGCCCGGCGTGCTTTTTGAGCCCATCCGTATATTCAGGTATGACTTTCAAAATATTTAGCGCATCCTTCAGGGTCTTAGGCTTTCGTCTGTCGAAAATACCCTGAAGATAATTTGTTACATGATTATCGGCCGGAGTATGGACGCACATATACGGGATCTCCAGCAATCTCGCTATATCTACGCTTCTCATGTGGTTCGCGCCGGAGATCGCGCGGGAGACCTCTCCTATCCGCTCCTTGAGAAGTTCTTTTCCTATCTCAAGAGGCACGCCTAGCTTTGCAAACCCGGCCTCCTGCAGATGCATAACATCGTAAAAATTAGCCCACGCCCGCCCTTCCGGGTGGTGCGCCATGACGAGATCGACATATCTCCCCTTCTCGTTCAGTCTGTCTGCGACCAAAAGTTCCGGGCCTTCCATATCGATACCCACCATTATAGATTTGATGTCGCGATCGGGATCTCCGTTAAGTATTCTGGTATCGGCATATGGGTTTGTGAACCTCTCTCTGTCATAGCACCTGGCATCAGAGCCCTTAAGCTTGCGGAACTCTTTCTTGGACTCCGCAAGAAGATCCCTGATCTGGCCCTTTGAGCGGAGATCCTTCTCGATACCTCTCTTGACGACAAAGTTATATATATCTTTTAGTTTCATCTTTCTCCCTTTCGATTTTGTATTTTTTAACTCTTCTTATAGAAGATTCACTTTTTGGCGGGTTCTTTATGGCCTGAGGGCTTGACTTTATCACCAAATTTTATCCCCGGTAAAAATCTTTCTGCTCTGTAATAGATCTCCGGCCCTGCCATCAAAATGTACTTTCCTGTAAGAGACTTATCTCTTATCGACCATTGCAGATATGATAAGGGCATAAGCGAGAGCGTCGTTAAGACTATAGCTGTTACTATATAGGCCTTCATTATACCTACCGCCAACCCTCCGAATTTCTCCATAATTGGGTGCCATTGAACCTTCACTATCTTATCGAGCACGATCCTCGATAACCTTACCAGGAAACCGAGCACCGCCACCAGCGTAAGAAAGCTCAAAAAATTGCCCAATTCTATCGGCATATTCCCCATCCTGACTGAGATGTTGCTGCCAAGAACGGTATAATAACGCATAGCCAGCACCATTATCAGAATACTACCTATAAACGGGAATATCTCGTGGCTCAACCCGTCTCTAAACGCTACGTAACTTATTCGCAGCATTAGAATTGCGACTAAAACGTCCACCCAATTTATCTTTGCGATCAGTTCCATAGATTTTCTGTCTGCCTTTCGGAGAGAAAAAGTCCTATAAGTATATCATACAATGCTATTACTGTCAAGGTATGGAGTCTTCCGAGGTGCTTTGGGATGGTTATTTGATGAGGGAGCCCCTGGCAAAATTTATTTTGAAGGAATGGAGAAAAGCTATCGTGTAGATATCCTTGTCCACCACAGCGTAAAATAGTCCGAGTATCTTGCATACAAATTTGTCCGTGCCGAGAGCATCGCTATGCTCTTTCATTATATGAAAATGCCTCTTCACCGGCTCGCTTCTGTTATCTTGAGATCCTACCCATGTCTGCAGCTCTTCATCGCTATGAAGGTGCATCACTTCCTTTACGAAGTAAAAAGACCTTCTCTCTGTCTTTGCGGTCACACCATCCCTCTCAAAGACCTCTTTTAACAGGACGTCTTTCTTTCCGGATCGGACCGAAGTTAGGTTTCTATATACAACCTCTCTCATAAAACCCTCCGCCATAACTTATTAAAACTTTTTAATTAAAGCCTAAAAAAAATTACACTCCCCCACCTACAATAAGAGTATACATCATCTATTATTCATTGTCAAGAGACTAATACTACCTTTTTGATATACTAACCCTTTTAAAAAGAATTGTCTTATTTTCTTCGTTCTTTAGCAATCTTTTAATATTATCCTTATGCTTGTAAGTGTTTATAGCACAAAGAATTACGCAAAATATCACTACATAAAATGGCTGGTCAAATAGTAAAGCTGATATCGGAAGTGTTATCCCAAAAGCTACCGATCCAAGAGAAACATAATTTGTCGGAATGAATACTATTAGCCAGGCAGCTAACGATGCCAGAAGAACTAACGGGGTTATGACTCCGGTAACACCTATCGTAGTCGCTACGCCCTTACCGCCTTTGAACTTTAAGAATACGGAATATATGTGCCCCAATATCACTATCAATCCCAGAAGAGTCTTATAAAATATATAATCGACATCCGGCAGATATCTGTAAAAAAAATCTACCATTAGAGTCGCCACAACTACCCCCTTAGCTATATCTATGATCAGGGTGAGAAGGCCCGGCAGCTTCCCTGCGATGCGATAGACGTTCGTTGCTCCGACATTTTTGGACCCCTCGTTCCTGATATCTACCCCCACGAACATCTTCGTCATTAAAAATCCGGTAGGGATCGATCCTATAAGATATGCCATTAAACAGGATAGGATGAATACAAAAATAGGGACCATTATACTTTTCTCCTGTTAATTAAGTTATTCTCATTTAAAGACTGGCTGCCTTTGAGCATATAATCTATTCCTGATATGACCGTAAGTATCGTTGCCGTATTCCATATATAGCATGAATATTTAAACTTAACAAGAATGCTCACTACGGTCATCATCTGAAAAAATGTCGTAGACTTCCCCCAGAAGCTCGGCGATATTTTAACCGCCCCTTTTATAAAGTGTATCAGCATAGCGCCCAAAATGATTATCGCATCCCGTGATATCACTATTATAGGTACATATGGCGGCAGTCTTAAACCTTCCGGCACGCTCTTTATCAGCGTCAGACATATGAAAGCGCTTATGAGGAGTATCTTATCCGCCACCGGATCAAGTATCGTCCCTATAAAAGTCTGCTGATGCATAGACCTCGCTACAAAACCGTCAAGCCCGTCGGATATTACTGCGGCCGCAAATAATATAAGGGCTATATCCATACGGCCGTAAGCCACAGCCGCAATAAATAATGGAGTGAGTATTATCCTGGTTATAGTTATCCTGTTCGCTAAATTCATCATCTTATGACACGTATCCTCTGTACAGGCCAATATAAAAGCACGGCCTTGCCGATAAGGTTACTCTTCGGGATGAATCCCCAATATCGCGAGTCTCTTGAATTGGCGCTGTTATCTCCCAAAGTGAAATAAAATCCATTGGGAACCGTAACGGCTGCGAGCTCCTTACCAAAGTCTCCTCTGTTGTAATAATAATTAGACTTTACAGAATCCGGGCCGTCTATCCCCTTGCCGTTTATCAGAATATTCCCGTTCTTTATCTCGACGGTCTCGCCTTCGGTCGCTATCAGCCTCTTTACAAAATCTTTCTTTGGCGTCTCCGGAGAGACAAATACTACTATATCGCCTCTTCGCGGCTGCCTCAATGCGGGAAGCCTGATATCCGTAAAAGGTATCCTGGCGCCATAAATGAATTTACTGACGAATATCCTGTCACCTATTTCGAATGTCGGTATCATCGATCCCGACGGTATCTTAAACGCCTGGATCACGAACGTCCTTATCAGGAGCGCAAGTATCAGCGCTATTATTATAGACTCCGCCCATTCACGTATCTCCGATTTAAATCTCTCCTTGATCACAATTCCCCTCTCGTCATGCCGTCTTTAGCGCAGCTAAAAACGCTTCCTGCGGTATCTCGACCTTTCCAAACTGTTTTAAGCGCTTCTTACCCTCTTTTTGCTTATCCCAGAGCTTTCTCTTCCTTGTTATGTCACCGCCGTAACATTTCGCGGTAACGTTCTTCCCCATGGACTTTATCGTCTCTCTCGCTATGATCTGCCCGCCTATCGCCGCCTGAAGTATTATCTGGAACAGGTGGCGCGGTATGTTATCCTTCAGTTTTTCTATGACAGATTTTCCTTTCGCGTATGCCCTGTCCTTAAATACCAAAGATGATAAAGCGTCGCAGACCTCTCCATTGATAAGGACATCGAGTTTTGCTATCTTCGTAAGACGGTAATCGAGAAATTCGTAATCGAGAGAACCATAGCCTCTCGTGACAGACTTGATCTTATCGTAAAAGTCGACTATGATCTCGGCCAGGGGTATATCATAGACTACCTGCACCCGCGACTCATCGAGATACTGCGTGGAGACATAGATGCCGCGGCGAGATTCCGCCAGATCCAGAATGCTGCCCATATATTCTTTGGGGATTATCATGTAAGCCCTTACATACGGCTCGTCTACCGACGCGATCTCTCCGGGTGAAGGCAGTTTCGTCGGATTATCCACCTCTATCACTTCGCCGTTATTCTTCATTATCCTGTATATTACGCTGGGAGCTGTCATCACCAGATTGAGATCGTGCTCCCTTTCAAGACGCTCCTGTATTATCTCCATATGCAGAAGGCCCAAGAACCCGCACCTGAATCCCATGCCTAAAGAAGCTGACGATTCCGGCTCATATACGAATGATGCATCGGACAAGCGCATCTTACCTATAGCGTCTTTAAGCGCCGGAAAGTCGGCGCTATTCACCGGATATATTCCGCTGAATACCATCGGCCTCACCTTCTTATACCCCGGCAGGGCCGCGCTCGCGGGATTATCCGCTTCGGTTACCGTATCTCCTACAGAGACCTCTTTTGCGTCCCTTATATTGCATGTGATATATCCGACCTCACCGCAGCGCAGTTCTGTGACCTGCTCCGGACGCGGCTTAAATACCCCCACCTCGAGGACATCATACGTCTTTCCATTCGACATCATCATTATACGGGCGCCTTTTTTTAATACGCCGTTCATAAGCCTCATAAGTATGATCACGCCCTTATATGAATCGAATTTGGAATCGAAGATAAGCGCCTGGAGAGGATTTGTCTCTTCGCCTTTAGGCGGAGGGATCCTGGCCACAACGGCTTCCAATACATCTTCAATGCCTATGCCCATCTTGGCGCTTGCCAATATGATCTCGTCTTTTTCTAATCCTAAAATATCGGATATCTGATTCTTTACCTTTTCGACCTCGGCGCTGGGAAGGTCTATCTTGTTTATCACCGGTATAATGACGAGGTTGTGTTCCATGGCAAGATATAGATTCGCTACGGTCTGCGCTTCGATACCCTGGGCCGCATCTACCACAAGAAGCGCGCCTTCGCACGCGCCGATCGACTTCGAGACTTCGTACGTAAAATCGACATGCCCCGGAGTATCTATAAGATTAAGCTCGTAATTAACTCCGTTCTTTGCCTTGTAGTTTATACGTACAGCACTCGCCTTTATAGTAATGCCCCTCTCCCTTTCAAGATCCATGTCGTCAAGTATCTGATCATGAAAATCACGCTCGCTTATCGCGCCTGTTACCTGAAGGATCCTGTCGGCAAGCGTGGACTTACCGTGATCTATGTGAGCTATTATGGAAAAATTGCGTATCAAAGAGTTTTTCATTATAGATCTATAATCCTTCCACTATCTCTCTCCCGAACTCAAGCATCGCCAGCGCTCTCTTGCCGCTCGGCGCTTCGGCGTATACCCTGACTATCGGCTCGGTCCCGGAGAGCCTCATCATGAACCAAGACCGGTCTTTTAATATATATTTATATCCATCGTAATCTTTAACCTCTACGACCTCTTTATCGAGAACCTTCTTCAGGGGCTTTGTCTTGAGGAGCTCCATAAGCGCCTTCTTCTTTTCATCCGGCACCCTCATGTCGAGCCGTCTGTATTCGTACCTTCCGTACTCCCTCTCTATATCTTTTATAATTCTGTCCAAACTTTTACGCCTCGCTGCAAGCATCTCTAATATGAGAAGCCCGGAAAGCACTCCGTCCCTTTCCGGTATATAATTCTTGAACGCCACCCCCCCGGTCTCTTCTCCGCCAACGAGAATATCGTCTTTACCCATAATGTCGCAGATATATTTAAAACCGACCTGCGTCTCATGCATCTTAATTCCGTATTTTTTGCATATCTTTTCTATCAAGACGGTTCCGCAGATCGTCTGTATGACGTCTCCTCTCATTTTTCTATCTTCCAATAGATGCAGAAGGAGGAGCGTCATGACCTTATGCCCCGTAAGCACCCGGCCGTCGGATAATACCACGCCGAGCCTGTCCGCGTCGCCGTCCGTGGCAAGGCCGACAGAGTACTTCCCCTTTTTGGCCGTCAGAGCAAGCTCCTTCAGATTAGGCATTATAGGTTCCGGGTTTATGCCTCCAAAGGAAGGATTTACAATATTATGAATGGTATCGACCCTGCACTTGCCGCCTTTCAGGAGTTCGGATATATAACTATTGCCCGTGCCGTACATAGAGTCCACTATTACTTTAAGAGGCGAGCTCTTTATACTCCCCAAATCAACATATCTCTTTATAAAATCCATATGGCTTGGGACTATATTTTCTATAACTACGGCGCTCTTAAGCTTTAGTTCATCCATAGGCTCGCGCTTGACCTGATTCACCCCCAGAAGAAGCTCTATATTTTTTGTTATCTCGGGGCCCGCGGAACCGGCATAGTACGCCTTATACTTCATGCCGTTATATCTGGCAGGATTATGGCTCGCTGTTATGACTACACCTCCTATAAGATTCTTATTCTTTATAGCATAACTTACCGAGGGCGTCGGGCACGGCCTATCGGAGAGTATGACCGGAATACCGTTCGATGCCATCACGCGCGCGGTCAATTCGGCGTATCTATCCGACAAGAACCTCGTATCATAGCCGATAACGACCTTAAATTCCCGGTCTTTCAAAATAGTTCTTTGAGCGCTCACATAATCTGCCATAGCTTGAGCCACCTTCTCCACATTATCGAATGTGAAGGTATCGCTTATGACGGCTCTCCAGCCGTCCGTCCCGAACTTTATCTGGACCACCTTATGCGCCTCCTCTTAAACTTTTTATCGCGGCGGAGTAGTCCTTCGCGCCGAATATGAAACTGCCCGCCACGAGCACGTTGGCGCCGCTCGCTCTGCAGTCGCGGGATCTCTCCACGTTTATTCCGCCGTCAACTTCAATATCTTTTTTGAATATCTTACGTAGGCGCGCTATCTTCGGAAGGCAGTCGGATATAAAGTCCTGCCCTGCGAAGCCCGGCTCGACCGTCATGACCAGCACCATATCGACCATCGGAAGGATCTTTTCGATCGGCCCGATATCGGTCTTGGGTTTTATCGAAATACCGGCCTTCTTATTGTAATATTTTATAAGCTTAATGACCTCCTTCGGGTCCTCCTCGATCTCAGAATGAAAAGTTATTATGTCGCTCCCCGCTTTCGCGAAGCTCTCGATATATTTCCCGGGATCTTTTATCATAAGATGCACGTCGAGCGCCAGCTTGGTGATCGGCCTTATGGATCTTACCACGGCCGGGCCTATGGTGATATTGGGAACGAAGTGGCCGTCCATTACGTCCACATGTATCCAGTCCGCTCCCGCCTTTTCAACATCCTTTATCTCCTGGCCTAATTTTGAAAAGTCCGCCGATAAAATGCTGGGAGCTATTATATCCTTTAACATATCATTCTCCGATCTTGAATTTTTTCAATGCTTCTTTGACATCGACATAACGCCCTTCGTTAGAAGCGGCCATATATATAAATATCGCTATGCCGAATATATTAAAGAGCTTAATGGATCCCCGCATTATAGATGCAAAACCCCTTTCAGCCTGTTCTCGTCCTTGATGGGCCCTATAACGGCGAGATTCATCGATTCGTCTTTAAATATATTGCAGGCAACCCTCATGATGTCATCCTTATTAATGGATGCCACCCTATCCATTATCTTATTCACGTCGAACTCTTTCTCGTTGGATATGATCTTCTCTCCGAGCCAGAGCATGTGACTCATAGTATCTTCCATAGTGAAGAGGAGCTGTCCTTTATAGAACTCCTTTGCCCTCTCAAGCTCTTCATCCGGAACGAGCTCTTTTTTTATCCTGTTAACTTCCCTGATTATCACCTCAAGCGCCCTGACAAGATTTGATTCGTCAAGCCCCGCGCCTATAACAAACGCTCCAGCATCTTCATATTTACGCACGCTTGATGATATTTCGTAGCACAGAGCCAGCTCGTCTCTTATCACATTAAACAACCGGGATGACATATTCGCTCCGAGGATTATATTGAGGATACTCGCCGCATATCTGTCAGGCGATAGACGGTTCGGGGCATGGAAAGCCATCGCCATATGCGTCTGTTCTGTACTTTTTTTTGCAACTTTCAGAAGCGGTTCGCGCTGGAGATTTACGGCTTTTATAAACTTAGGAGATTCCGATTTCGTGGGTATCGACAGATACTTGCCGGCCAGGCCCAGCAACTCATCCTCTTTTATTCTACCCGTACCGATAAGAAGCATATTATTGGGGTTGTAAAATGTCTCCTTGTAAGCAACGACATCTGCCTTCTTCATGGAGTTGACGCTCTCTACGGTACCGGCCAGCGGCATCCCCAGAGGCTGATCAGGCCAGAGCATCTCTGTCAATATCTCATGGACATGCTGAGCGGGAATATCCTTATACATATTGATCTCTTCTACTATAACGCTCTTCTCTTTTTCTATCTCTTTTTCTTCGAGTTTCGGATTCAGCACCATGTCGCTCAATATATCTACGCCGAGAGAGGCATCCTTAGCAAGCAGCTTCACAAGATAACAGGTGACCTCCTCGGATGTGAATCCGTTAAAGCTGCCGCCTCTGCCCTCTATGGCCTCCTTTATCTCTTTCATTCCTCTGGTCTTAGTGCCTTTAAAGAGGAGATGTTCTAAGAGATGGCTTATACCGTTATTCTTCGTATTTTCATACCTTGCCCCGGCCTTTATCCATATGCCGAAAGATACGCTCTCCATATGGCTCATCTCTTTAGCAGCTACAGCAAGTCCGTTATCCATTGTCTCCGTAAGTTTACCCATTTAAATTAATCTCTCTTTCTTGAATCCAGATAGCTCTGTAAAATTATCTGGGCTGCGAGCCTATCGGACAATTTCCTTCTTTTAGCGCGGCTCATATCGCCCTCCAGCATCGCTCTGTCAGCCTGCTTGCTCGTAAGGCGCTCATCCCATGTCCTGATCGGAACACCTATAGTCTTCTCGAGCTCAACCACAAATGAGACGACCTCTCTGGTCTTCTCGCTGTATGTCCCGTTCATATTGAGAGGAAGCCCTACGATGACTTCACTCACGCCATCTGAATCCACTACCCCTTTTATCAAGGCCAAGTCTCTCTTTAACTCTTTTCTCTGTATAGTATCGCGCCCCTGAGCCGTCAGTAATAATTCATCGCTCATAGAGACGCCTATGCGCTTCGTACCGAAATCGAGGCCCATTATCCTCACCCCGCCCATCCTTTCCAAAGATTGCTATTAATACGTTGTTTTAGCACCACAAAATAGACTTTAATCATACAAAGGTTAGCCTTGAATATAAACGTTGTACAGTTTTAGGATGGGCGGGGCTCATATTATCTTAGTCACTTTCCCGTCTTTTTCTAAAAACCGCCTGCCTTCCTTTTTCAGGACCTTCTTAAGGCTGTCAAAACTGCCGATATCTTCCCATCTATACGAGCCCTTCACACAGTATATCTCATACGCTTTCTCCATTATCGCATAGTCCACCGATATATTAGGAAGCATGTCGTAATTCTCTTCTATCTTGCGCATATCCTTCATGGGCCCATATATGCCTTTAGCCAATCTCCGTATAGCGCCTAAAAATGTGACCGCCTTAAATATGAATGTCCCTGTATTCCATAGGTAGCGCCCGTCTTTGATAAATTTTTGCGCCGTTTGAATATCCGGTTTTTCAACGAATCTCTCCACTTTATATACGCCGCCTCTACGGGGCCGGGCCTTAACCCTTATATACCCATAACCCGTTGCCGGGAAACTGGGCCGAAGGCCTATCGTAACCAACGCACTGGAATTAGCCTCTACAAAATCGATGCCTTTCTTTAAAGTGTTCAGATACACGCTCTCGTTACCTATATAGTGATCTGCCGGGAGCACCACTATTATCGCGCTGCTCGATCTCTTCTTCAGCTCCAGAGACGCCAACGCTATCGCCGGCGCGGTATTCTTCGAAGCCCTTTCAAGCAGCAGATTCCCCTTAAGTATTTTAGGAGAACTCTTTTTGATCAGATTCGCCTGTCGTTTATTCGCCACAACTATGATATTTTCTATAGGCAGTATTCTTCTGATCCTTGCGACCGTCTTGGCAAATATGGTCTTTCTGTCCTTTGTGACAGAAAGGAACGGCTTAGGCATTGAAGGCCTCGACAGAGGCTGGAGACGCTTGCCTATTCCGCCCACGAGAATGACGGCGTATATATTCGTATTGGGTATCGGGTATCGGGTATTGGGTTTATGCGGCATGGATAGCCCTCGATATATTTTTTGCAAAATTTGAAACTTTAGATATCAACGCCTTGACATCTCTTTGATTGTCGGCGATTATCTTGACGATCGCGCTGCCGACGATTACGCCATCAGATATTCTAGCCATATCCCGCGCCTGGCCGGATCTGGATATGCCAAAACCTACCGCGACAGGCTTTCTTGTCATCGATTTTATTGCCTTCACTTTCGAAGCAACTTCCGAAGGTAATTTACTCCTAACGCCCGTCACACCGGTCAAGGAGACGTAATAGATAAATCCCGTGGAGTTCTTTACGATATCTCTCGTCCTTTTTATAGTAGACGTCGGTGCGGCTAAAAATATCGTTGCCACGCCTCCCCTTTTAGCGCATCGTATAAGGTCTTTAGCTTCCTCGTAGGGCAGGTCGGGTATTATAACGCCGTCAACGCCGTTAAGTTTACAGCTCTTGACGAATCTTTCCACTCCATACTTCAAGACAGGATTGTAATACGTCATGAAAGCTATCGGTATACGCGTGGTCTTTCTCAGGCCTGCCATCATCGAAAATATCTTTTTTAGCGTAACACCCCCGGCCAATGCTCTGTGCGAAGCGGCCTGAATAGTGGGCCCGTCGGCTATCGGGTCTGAGAAAGGTATGCCCAGCTCTATGATGTCCACGCCGGATCCTTCAAGCGATAAGACGATCTTTTTTGTAACGGCTAAGCTCGGGTCGCCTGCGGTGATATAGGCTATAAATGCTCTCTTGCCCTCTTTTTTCAGCTCTCTGAACTTTTTGTCTATTCTACTCATCCTCTTTCATCCTTTTTTTGCGTCCATGATCTTAAGCATTATGGGATAGTTCAATATCAGCGCGTCATTAAGAAATATCTCAACCCAGTACTTCCCGGGATCTGAAAATAAGAGATTATTGAAGCGCGATATTATCGTATGGTGCGTATCTATATCCTGAAGCAGGAACGACTGGTCCTCGGTCTGAAAGACTATTGTCTTATCCTTAGTATTCACGATGCGTATCTTCTGCGTAAAGGACCCCTCGCCCTTGCACCATCTGTTTGCAACGAATAGAGTATGATGTTTCGCCGGAAATTCCACAGCATTTATCGCCTCGAATATACCGATGAGCATAAACTTTCCGTTATCTTCCCTGCGGACATCATCGCAAACTACTGAAAACTGCAAATTTGGCTTTATCTCCATACGTTATAATACTCCTCTCACTATGTCTATGTCCTTATCGCCCCTGCCGGAAAGGCAGACGACGACGATCTTATTCTTTGACAGTCTCTTCGCAAGCTTCGATGCGTAATAAAGAGCGTGAGACGATTCGAGCGCAGGAATAATACCTTCGAGCTCGGTGAGCATTTTGAATCCTTCGAGAGCCTGCCTATCTGTGACCGCGGCATATTCGGCCCTGCCGGACTCCATCAGGTGAGAGTGCTCCGGCCCTACACCCGGATAATCGAGCCCGGCGGAAATAGAATGGGCTGTCTCGATCTGCCCGTCATCATCCTGCAATATATAGCTCTTCGAGCCATGCAGCACCCCGACCGAACCTTTGCACAATGTAGCGGCATGTTTATCGGTATCCACCCCAAGCCCGGCCGCTTCCACTCCGGTCAGCTTCACTTTGTCGTTAAGAAACGGGTAGAATATCCCCATCGCGTTCGATCCGCCGCCGACACATGCCACAACATGATCCGGCAGTCTCTTAAATATCTTTAAGCTTTGAGCTCTGGCCTCTCTGCCTATAACCGACTGAAAGTCTCTTACCATCACCGGGTAAGGATGAGGTCCCGCTACGGAGCCGATGCAATAATATGTAGTCCGGACATTCGTCACCCAGTTCCTTATGGCCTCGTTCATCGCATCTTTTAAAGTCTTTGAACCGCTCGACACTGGAGTGACCTTTGCCTTTAAGAGCTTCATCTTAAAGACGTTTACTGACTGGCGTTTTATATCCTCTTCACCCATAAATATCTCGCACTCTAGCCCAAAAAGGGCGGCGACCGTGGCTGTGGCGACGCCATGCTGCCCGGCACCGGTCTCAGCAATGACCCTGGACTTTCCCATCTTACGCGCAAGCAGTACCTGTCCAAGCGTATTATTTATCTTATGGGCACCCGTGTGCAGCAGATCTTCCCTCTTGAGATATATTCGGGCGCCATTCGCTCTCTTTGTCAGCCTTTCGGCGAAATATAAAGGAGTGGGCCTGCCCGCGTAATCCTTCAGATAACTATCGAGCTCTTCTTTAAACGCTCTTTCCGTTGCGGCCTTTTTAAATGCCGTCTCGAGTTCGCTCAAAGCCGCCATCAGGGTCTCGGGAACGAACTTGCCGCCAAAATTGCCAAAGTACCCTCGCTTATCGGGAGACCTCATTGCGCCCTCCTCACGTTTTCAACAAATTTCTTCATAAGAAGCAGGTCCTTTTTACCGGGCGAAGCTTCCACTCCGCTTGAGACATCTACGCCATACGGTGAAAGTTTTTCTATCGCGTCACGTACATTAAGAGGAGTGAGTCCGCCGGACAATATGACCGGTCTTAAAAACTCGAAGCTCTCTACGATCTTCCAGTCAAAGCTTTCGCCCGTACCGCCTTTTTCTTTGGCAGAATATGCGTCGAGAATATAAAAGTCGGTATTATAATCGTTTATTCCTTCAAGGGTTCCTGAGTCTTTTATTCCGAAGGCTTTTATAACCTTGCAAGAGTCCTTGAAGCTGGCGCAATAATCAGGGGTCTCATCCCCATGGAACTGAAGTATGTCAAGGGCGCACTCTCCGGCTATCTCGAGCACCTTATTCTTGTCCATATCGACAAAGACTCCCACCTTAATCACGGCAGGCGGCAGCTCATTCGCGATATCTCTCACGATCTTCGGCTCAACATATCTTTTAGATCCATTATAGAATACGAACCCCATCATGTCGGGCATGAGCCCGGCCGCATCTATCGCGTCTCTCTTATTAGTGATCCCGCAAATTTTTATTTTCGTCATATATTAAAAGTGCATCATCTCTCTCATCTTGGCGGCTATATCATCAGCCTCCATGAATGCCTCGCCCACCAGCACAGCATTTATACCGAGCGATTTCAGGAACATGATATCCTCATAACTCTTTATCCCGCTCTCGGAGACTATCACCTTATTCTGCGGGATCAGCCTGATGAGACGCTGTGTAACTCCCAGATCAACCTTAAATGTATGCAGATCTCTATTATTAATACCTATTATGGTTGCCCCTATAGCAAGCGCTTTTTCGATATCCTCTTCGTTATGGACCTCAACAAGGCAATCGAGCCCAAGCTCGGTAGCAAGATTATAGAATCTGGTTATCTCCGCCATAGAAAGTATCTCCGGAATAAGCAATATAGCTTCGGCCCCGGCGGCGACCGTTTCATAAATCTGATACTCGTCGATAAAAAAATCTTTTCTTAATATCGGTATCGATACATTCCCCCGCACCTTCGGTATATACTCTAACCTTCCTTCGAAGAACCGCTCATCCGTAAGGACGGATATGGCGCTCGCTCCGTTGGCCTGATACGTTATGGCTATCTTGACCGGATTAAAATCACCTCTCAAGATGCCCTTTGAAGGCGATGTCTTCTTTATTTCGGCTATAAGATTTATGTGATGCGGCCGCGATATGTTTTTCTTAAAAGAGCTCTTAACAGACAGGCTCTTTATCTCTTTTATGAGATCGCCTAAGGGCTTGGCTCTCTTAGCCTCATCGACCACTTTTCTCTTCTCTTCTATGATCCTTGAAAGTATCATCTATTAGTCATCTCTATCAGCTTCAACATTTTATCGAGCGCTCGGCCGGAATCTATCGACTCCGCGGCAAGCTTCACGCCATCCTTAAAGTTTTTTGAGCGTCCTAGGCATACGAGACCGGCGCTCGCATTCGCAAGAACGATATCTCTCTGCGCTGGCGTTGCAGAGGCCTTCAATACCGACAAGAGCATTTCCGAGTTCTCCTTTCGGGTGCCTCCTTTTATATCCTCGAGCCTCCCTTTACTCAACCCAAAGTCTTCCGGCTTAATATAATAAGTATCGATCCTGCCATCCTTGAGCTCTGATATTTTTGTATCATCCGTAATAGTTATCTCATCGAGCCCGTCCATGCCGTAGACCACAAAAGCCCGTTTCGAACCAAGGTTCTTGAGAACTCCGGCCATCACTTCCGTCAGCTGCGGGCTGTAGACACCTATAACCTGGTGTGTAGCGCCGGCCGGATTGGAAAGAGGCCCCAGGATATTGAATATAGTCTTACCCCCCAGCTCTTTTCTGGGCAATGCGGCATATTTCATCGCGACATGGAAGACGGGCGCAAACATGAAGCCTATGCCTGTCTCGTGAATGCATTTAGCCACTGACTCCGGAGAAATATCTATCTTGATGCCGAGCGCCTCCAGGACGTCTGCCGAGCCGCACTGCTGCGAGGCGGATCTATTGCCATGCTTAGCCACCCTGACTCCGCATCCTGCTACTACAAATGCCGCTGTCGTAGATATATTGAATGCATCTATACCGCTGCCTCCGGTGCCGCATGTGTCGAGCAATGTATCCCCACCGACATCTATGTGGGCCGACCTTTCCCTCATCACCTTCGCCGCGGCGGTTATCTCGGTAATCTTCTCGCCTTTTTTACGTAGAGCTTCGAGAAACGCTCTTATCTGGGCGGGTAGCGCCTTACCCGACATTATCTCGTCAAAAACTTCGCGCGTCTGGAGATCCGTAAGATCGGTCTTTTTGGTAACCTTATCTATAGCTTCTTTTATCATAAAATTCTCTTCCCCACCTACGAGGTGGGTTTCCCACCTCGTAGGTGGGATATTCTATATATTTAAGAAGTTGCTCAATATCTTCATTCCCTCACCAGTCAATATCGACTCCGGATGGAACTGGACTCCCCACACAGGGTACTTATTATGCTTAAGGCCCATTATCTCTTCATCTCTATCCTTAGTTTCAGCCGTAATGCTCAAAATATTCGGCAAGGTCTTACGCTCCACTACAAGCGAATGGTATCTCGTAGCTTCAAAAGGATTTTTTATGCCTTCGAATATCTCTTTTCCATTATGATAGATCAGCGAGGTCTTGCCATGCATTATATTCTTTGCGCGAACAATGCTTGCGCCGAAGACCTCTCCTATGGATTGATGGCCAAGGCAGACTCCTAATATGGGTACCTTGCCGCCAAGACTGCTTATCAGAGGCTCCGATATCCCGGCATTCTTAGGCTCTCCGGGACCGGGCGATATGACTATCTTCTCAGGGTGCCTACTCTTCACTTCATCTACCGAGATCTTATCATTACGGTAGACCTCCAATTCAGCCCCAAGCTCGCCAAAATACTGCACAAGATTATAGGTGAATGAGTCGTAATTATCTATAATAAGTATCATTCCAAACCCTTCTCGGCCATATCTATGGCTTTCAATAGCGCCTTCGCTTTATTCAGGGTCTCTTCGAACTCTTTTTCAGGATCCGAGTCCGCCACTATCCCTGCCCCCGCTTGTATATAAGCCGTCTTGCCTTTGATGATAACGGTGCGTATGGTTATACATGTGTCGAGGTTGCCTGAGAAACTGAAATATCCGACGCTGCCCGCATAAGGCCCGCGCCTCAGGCTCTCCAGCTCCTCTATGATCTCCATGGCCCTGACTTTCGGGGCGCCGGTAACGGTGCCTGCGGGAAATGTGGCCCTGAAGAGATCGAATGAATCCTTATCTTTTTTCAATCTCCCTGAGACATCACTCACTATATGCATAACATGAGAATACTTCTCGATCGTCATGAGTTCGGAGACTTTTATCGTTTTGAATTCGCACACTCTTCCTATGTCGTTGCGCCCGAGGTCGACGAGCATTATATGCTCAGCGATCTCTTTCGGGTCCGCCAATAGATCTTTTATGAGTATCTCATCCTCTTTTTCGGAGGCGCCGCGCGCTCGCGTCCCGGCTATGGGCCTGACCTCCACTCCGCCATCCTCACAGCGCACCATGATCTCCGGCGATGAGCCCACCAGGAAGAAGTCGTTGAGTTTAAGATAGTACATATAAGGCGAGGGGTTTATTGAGCGCAGGGCCCTGTAAACCTGAAAAGGGTGACAATCTATAGCCAGCTTCAAGCGCTGTGAAAGAACAACTTGTATTATATCCCCATCCTCGATATGCTTTTTTGCCTTCTTGACCATCGTCTCAAATTGTCTCCTGGTAAGATTGGATTTTAACAGGTCAGGATGCGGCCTTTTTTTGGATGAGACGGAGTAGTCCATGTTAGGCATAGGCCCTTTGAGATGACCGATTATCTTATCTATCTTCTTTACGGCCTTGTCATACGCCAAGACCGGGTCGCCATCCACATGAACATTAGATATGACTTTTATCTTATGGTCCACATGATCAAATACCAGCAGCGTATCGGTCAGCATGAATAGACAGTCCGGCAGGTTCAGGTCATCGGGATTCTTGGCCGGGATCTTTTCTATGAATCTGACCATATCGTATCCGAAGAATCCTACTAACCCTCCCGAAAAACGGGGCAGCCCTTTTACGTCTACGAATTTATACCTCTTCAATATATTCTTAAGCTCATCTATGGGGTCGCTCTTTGAAGTAAAGCTTGAAGATACCTTGCCTTCGGTAAGCGTGATCTTTCCGAGTTTGCTGGAGAATATGAGCGAAGGGTCACTCCCTAATATAGAATAACGCGCGAGGCGCTCTCCGCCCTCGACAGATTCGAGCAAAAACGAATAATCGCTCCTGTCTATCTTGGCAAACGCGGATAGAGGGGTCTCGAAATCCGTCAGGATATCTCGATAGACAGGTATCAGATTACCCTTCTTAGATAATTCTATGAACTCTTCTTTATTCGGATAGTACATCCCTGCTCCCCACTCCCTATTCCATATTCTTATAAACACTCTTCGGATCAAATATACGTTCGGCCGTTATGTTGATATTCCCGTCTTTGTCTATCTGGCGAAAATAGCAGCTGAAGTACCCTTCGTGGCATCCCGCCCTCACCTGTTCGACTTCGAAGAGAAGAGAGTTTCCGTCGCAATCTATGCTGACCTTCCGCACGTTCTGTATGCATCCGCTCGTCTCGCCCTTCAACATGAGTTTCCCCTTTGAGCGCCTGAAGACATAGACCTTACTCTCGTCGAGCGTCTTGCATAAAGCATCCCTGCTCATATAGCAAAGCGTCAAGACTTCTCCGGAGACCTCATCCTGAATTATCGCGGGTATCAAACCCTTCTCGTCGAATTTTATCTTCTCTAAAACCTTGTCTATCTTCATATCCTTACCTTTACCCCTTTCTTCTTCAGATAGCCCTTAGCTTCACCTACTGAATATGTCCTGAAATGAAATATCGAAGCGGCAAGTACGGCATCGGCCTTACCGTCGGTCAATGCTTTATAAAGATGCTCTAAATTACCGGCTCCGCCTGATGCGATAACCGGAATATGTACGGACTCGCTGATCCTTCTGGTCAATTCTATGTCATAGCCTTCCCGAGTACCATCATAGTCCATACTAGTCAGAAGTATCTCGCCGGCGCCAAGGCTCTCTGCCTTTAGAGCCCACTTAACAGCATCAAGGCCGGTGGGCGTACGTCCTCCGTTTATATATACCTCCCACTTTTTCGTCGCGCGTCGAGCGTATTGTGTATTGTGCCTGGCGTCCATGGCCACTACAATACACTGGCTTCCGAATCTCTTCGATGACTCCCTTATAAAGGCAGGCCTCTTGACTGCCGCTGTGTTTATAGATACTTTATCGCATCCGGCATTCAGCAGGTTCCTGATATCATCTACAGTGCTTATCCCTCCCCCGACAGTAAATGGGAGGAATATAGACTCTGCCACTTTATTCGCTAATCTTATAGTCGTTTTGCGCTTCTCGCAGCTTGCCGTGATGTCGAGGAATACGAGCTCATCCGCGCCCTCTTTATCATAAAAGAGAGCGTTCTCCACAACGTCGCCTGCATCGCGCAGATTTACGAAGTTAACGCCCTTCACCACCCGCCCGTCCTTGACATCCAGGCAAGGGATTATTCTCTTTGTGAGCATAATTCTATCGCTTCCTTAAGATCTATCGTCTTTTCGTACAATGCTTTGCCTATTATCATGCCCTTGAGCCCTGCGCCTTCCAGAGCCTTAAGCTGCTTAACATCATCTATTGTAGAGACGCCTCCAGATGCTATGATATCTATACCTTTAACTTTCAAAATATTCTTCAGGCTCTCTATGTTCGGCCCTTTAAGCATCCCGTCTCTCGAAACATCCGTATAGTTTATCGTCCTGACACCAAGGCCGGCCATCTTTCCGGCAAGATCCGCAGCCTTCATCTCGGTCTTGAAGAGCCACCCCTTTGTAAGGACCATCCCGTCTTTCGCATCTATACCGACGACTACTCTGCCGCCAAATCTCTTTGAAGCTTTCGATATAAAATCTTCTTCCAGCGCTCTGGTCCCTATAATCACCTTCTCGCAGCCAGCGTCTATCAGATCCTGCACCGCATCCAGGTCCCGTATGCCGCCGCCAAACTCTATCTTTACATTTACGCCATCGATGATCTCCTTGACCACTCTGAGATTCTTCAGGCTCCCTTCGATAGCGCCATCTAGATCTACCACATGAATAAGACTAGCGCCCTGGGCAGCCCACATCCTGGCAACCTCCAGAGGCGAATCAAAATAGACGGTCTCGCATTCAGCCTTTCCCTGAGTGAGGCGCACAACCTTGCCGCCTCTTATGTCTATCGCCGGGATCACTTCCATCATATTTTGATTATCCGCCTAAAGATGAACGAAATTTTTTAATATCCTCAAGCCCAACTCCTGGCTCTTCTCTGGATGAAATTGAAACGCATAGACGTTATCTCTGCATACTCCTGATACGAAATCTCTGCCATAGCTGGTCGTAGTCAAGACGACCCTCTTCTCTTTCGGCTTCACATAGTATGAGTGCACGAAGTACATGTATGCGCCCCTCGGCACACCCGTTAATATTTTTTCTCTATACGCCTGCCTGTCCGGCAGGCAGGCTATACGCTGTCCGCTATACGCTATATTGTTCCAGCCCATGTGGGGCACTTTAAGAGCGTATTGCGTATTGCGTATTGCGTATTGCGCAAACTTAAACTTCTTCACTTCGCCTTTTAATATGCCAAGCCCCTTGACGCCCGGCGCCTCTTCGCTTCTTTCAAAGAGAAGCTGCAGCCCAAGACAGAGCCCCAGGAAAGGCTTGCCCTCGTTGATGGCATCCTTTATCGGCCTTACAAGTTTACGCTTATTCAATTCCTTCATCGCCTCGCCGAACGAACCGACGCCCGGGAATACTATCTTATCCGCTTTCAATATATCTTTTGCGCGAGATGAGACTCTTGCGTTTGCGCCGACTACCTCAAGCGCCTTTCGGACAGAGTGCAGATTTCCCATCCCGTAATCTATTACTACGATCATAAGACTCCCGGTCAGTCTATTCTTCCCTTAGTTGAAGGCACCCCTTTGCGGCGCGTATCTACCTGGGTCGCTTCATCCATAGCTATGCCGAATGCTTTAAATACCGCCTCCAGGACATGGTGCACGTCTTCACCCGAATATACCTCTACATGGAGGTTTATATTCGCGCTCTTTGCGAAAGCGTCCATAAAATCCTTGCCGTCATCGAGGGAATACTTATCCTCTCTGGGGATCGTCTGGTTATATGATGGCATCTTCCATAAAAAAGCGTACCTTCCTCCGATATCTACCATAACCTTGGCGGCCGCCATATCCATGGGGACCTCTTTTGAACCGTATCTCTTTATGCCATTGCAGTCACCCAGCGCTTCCTTAAATGCCTTGCCAAGACATATGGCTATATCTTCATTGGTGTGGTGCGCGTCTACATTCAGATCGCCCTTCGCTTTTAATGCCAGATCAAATAGCCCATGAAAAGCGAACAGCGTCAGCATATGATCCAAAAACCCTATACCGGTCTTTATATTGACGGAGCCTTTCCCGTCGATCGACAGCTCGCCCGAGATATTCGTCTCTGTGGTCTTTCGTTTTATCTTCGCGCTTCTTGTAATCTTGGCCATCACATTCTCCTTCTATTCGAACCTCACTTTAACCGAGTCCAGATGCTTTCTAAGCCCTTCAATTTCCGCGATCTTTTCCAATGGCCCGCGGATCTCCTCCAGGGCGCTCTTCGTGTATGATAATATGTGTGAACTTTTATAGAAGTCCTGCACGCCGAGACCGGAGAAGAACCTGGCGCTCCCTCCTGTCGGAAGAACATGGCTCGGCCCCGCGACATAGTCTCCGACCGCGACCGGCGTATATGGCCCGAGGAATATCGCTCCTGCGTTCACTATTCTTTTAGCGATCTTCTTGGGGTCCTTGGTCAATATCTGAAGATGCTCGACCGCCAGCTTATTCGCGACATCGGCCGCCTCATCCATATTACTGACCAGTATTATATATCCTTTGAGATCATCTTTCTTCAGAGCCTTGACTATCCTCTTCGAATTCGTTATCAGTATCGATAAACCCATAAAATGCTCGCCCTGAGCCTCGAGGTCCGCTCTTATATAATTTATATTGGATGACTGGTTCGCTATTATAGCCACTTCTGTCGGTCCGGCGAGCATATCTATGTCGCAGAAGCCGAATACCTGGCGCTTGGCCTCGGTGACATAAGCATTGCCGGGGCCCACTATCTTATCTACCCTCGGTATTGTCTTTGTCCCAAAAGCAAGCGACGCTATAGCCTGAGCTCCGCCCACCTTATATATCTCATCCACTTTCAAAAGATTCGCCACAACCAGTATGTACGGATCTATCGACTTATACTTATTCGGCGGCGTAACCAGCACCACCTTCTTGACGCCCGCCATCTTGGCCGGTATCACCGTCATATAGACGCTGGAAACCAGGGGCACCGTGCCGCTCGGCACATAGACGCCGACATTCTCCAGAGGCATTACCTTCTCGCCCAATAGTACGCCATTGGCATCCTTTATATTCCATGATTTCTTAAGGTGCTTTTTATAGAACTTCGTGACATTATCTATGACGACCTTCAGCGCTGATACGAACTCCGGTTTTATATCCTGATACGCGGCCGAGGTCTCGTATTCGTTTACCTTAAGCTCTTTGGGCGTCAACTTTACCTTATCGAACTTGCGCGTATATTTTATGACGGCGTCATCGCCGTATAACTTCACATTCTCTACGATCTTTCTTACGCTTTCGGTAATGCGTTTATTGCGCCCTGAATTCCTATCGCATAACTTTTGGAATTGCTTGCTGCCAATTTTTACAAGCTTCATATTAGCCTCTCTTTTATTATACCGGATATCTTTTCAAGCGCACCGGCCAAACCCGCCGTATCTTTGCCGCCTCCCTGAGCAAATTCAGGACGGCCTCCGCCTGAACCGTTCAATAATTTAGCTAACTCTTTTGCCAGGTCTCCCGACTTCAGGCCTCGCTTTACCAGATCATCAGTTAATGCGACCGTGAAAGACGCTTTTTCGGCATCGCTGAACGCGAGAACGATAAGCGCTGAAGAGACTTTTGACCTTATCTTATCGCTCAATACCCTCAAGCCATCCATATTAAGATTATCGATCATAGCCGTTACTACTTTCGTATTGCCAAATATCGTGGCGCGAGAGATCAATAGATCTACCTTGGCTATCTCTTCGTTGAGCCTTAAGCTCAAGATCTTCTTCTCTTCGTCTTTCTTACTATGGGCTTCCAGCCTCTTCATATCGATCTGGGCCTGTTTTCTCATCCATTCTTTTGCAGACTCGGCCGTCATTGCCTCGATCCTCCGTATACCGGAGGCTATAGAACTTTCACTCGTTATCTTAAAAAACTCTATATCCCTTGTATTATCTACATGCGTGCCCCCGCACAATTCCTTCGACAGGTCTCCTATAGAAACGACACGCACTCTATCGCCGTACTTTTCGCCGAATAGAGCAACGGCGCCCGCCGCCTTGGCGTCCGCTATATTTTTTATATCTTTTTTTACGACGATGGCCTCACCTATCGCCGCATTAATGATCTCTTCTACCCTCTCCACCTCTCTCGGCTCCATCTTCTTAATATGCGTAAAGTCAAATCTTATGTGATCATGGTCTACTAAAGAGCCTGTCTGGTGGACGTGCCCTCCAAGGACCCTTCTTAATGCCGCCTGCAACAGATGTGTCGCGGTATGATTGCGCATTATCATATTGCGCAGATCTTCGTTTATCGAAACTTTTGCCGTCTGGCCCTTCTCTATTCTCCCGCGCGATATCTTCCCTATATGCACTATCGCGTCGCCTATCTTTTTAGCATCTTCCACTTCCATGGCGCCGGACTCGGTCTCCAGAGTCCCCCAGTCGCCAACCTGTCCGCCGGATTCACCATAAAAGGGAGTCTTATCCAGGATAACTTCCCCGCCATCGAGCACCGCTAAGACCCTGGCTTCGGCATGCGCTTCTTCATATCCTAAGAATTCCGTCTTTAGCCCCAGAGACTCTATTCTCTTCGCGAATGTCTCGGTAAATATCTCGCCTCTTATCTTCGTTTTTGATCTCGACTGCTCCCTCTGCTTCTCAAGCAGGCCATCGAATAATTTTTTATCTATCTTTATGCGAAATCTTTCCGCCGCCTCTTCCAACATATCGTACGGCATCCCATATGTATCATAAAAATCAAATGCCTTCCCGGCTATCTTATCGGGATTATTACTCTTTGACAGCTCCTCGAAAGCGGCCTCAACTTTCGGCAGCTGGTTCGCGATAACGCTCAAGAAGTTCTCCTCTTCTCTCTTCACTATTTGCGCAATATCATCGCGACGCTCTCTTATTTCAGGATATCGGGCATTCATGACCTCGGCGACTACGCTCACTAACTTGTAAAGAAATGGCTCAGTTATGCCTATATCTTTTGCATGCGCCATCGCACGGCGTATCAATTTCCTTACCACATACCCTCTCTCTTCGTTCGACGGCATGACTCCATCCGCGATGCAGAAGGTGACGGCGCGTATGTGGTCCGCAATCGCATTTACACTCAACGTCTTGACGCTCTTACTTTTCGACGATCTTCTGATCTCTTCAATTATCGGCACGAATATGTCTATCTCGAAGTTCGTCTTTACGCCCTGCATAACGGCCGCTATGCGCTCCAGCCCCATGCCGGTATCTATATTCTTACTGGGAAGCGGCCTTAAACTTCCGTCGGCCTGCCGGTCAAATTGAGTAAATACCAGATTCCAGACCTCTACGAACCTGCCGCAATCGCACTCGGGTGTGCAATCCGGCTTGCCGCAACCTGCATTCTTGCCATGATCATAAAAAATCTCAGAACAGGGTCCGCACGGCCCGTTCGGCCCCTTCGTAGGAGCTTCGGACGGCCAGAAATTATCCTTCTCCCCGAACTTGACTATCCTGCCGCACGGGATCTTTATACGATCCTTCCATATATCGTACGCTTCAATATCGTCCTTATAGACCGACACCCACAACTTCGCCGGGTCTATCTTTAAGGTATCCGTAAAGAATTCCCAGGCATATTGAATAGCTTCCTTTTTGAAATAATCACCGAATGAAAAATTACCGAGCATCTCAAAGAATGTATGATGGCGCGGCGTGGTGCCTACGTTCTCAAGGTCCCCGGTCCTTAAACATTTTTGACTCGATGCGGCACGCTTGTAAGTGATATTGCGCCCGAGGAACTTCTCTTTGAATTGGTTCATCCCCGCTCCGGTGAATAGAAGCGTCGGGTCGTCTTTCGGCACAAGCGAATCGCTCGAGACGATCTCGTGGAGCTTCGACCTAAAGAAGTCTAAATAGGCCTCTCTTATAGTATCGGTTCTCATATTAAATTCTCTACGACTCTCCTGATATTTTCGTACTTAAACCCGCGGCGCAAAAGAAAATCATAGACGCGCTTCATCGCCTTCTGACGGTCGAGCTTCTTAAACCGCTCGAACCGGTCTCTTGCCATATCTAAAGCAACTTCGTATTCGTCGTATTTTTCGGCCTTTTCGATCAAAACGGCATCTATGATCTTATCACTTACGCCGTTCCTCTTAAGCTCATGCTTCAAGACAACGTCGCCTGCCGGATTCATATGCATGCGCGACTCTACCCAAAGCCGGGCGAACCTCTCATCATCCAGCTCGCCTGCCCGCTCAAGACTTGCGACGATATCCTCTATGAGAGATCCAGCGTAGCCCTTGAGCTTCAGACGGTTTCTTATCTCGTAAACGCTGCGCGGCCTCTGTCTCAAAAGCGCATAGGCATTATTGAGCGCCCGCGCCTTTACTTTGTCTTCCAATTTACTTAAGCGCTTTCTCTATGATATCTTTCTCTATCTTCGCCATGATCTTAGGATTTTCTTTTAGGAATATCCTGGCATTCTCCTTGCCATTGCCCAGCTTCTCTTCGCCGTATAATATCCATGCGCCGCTCTTCTTGGTCACCTCAAGCGTCTCTGCCATATCCAGCACGCTGCCGGACTTGGAGATACCTTCGTCGAACATTATGTCGAACTCGGCCTTTCTGAAAGGAGCCGCGACCTTATTCTTCACGATCGACGCCCTTACACGGTTGCCTACAGCCTCTTCGCCCTTCTTTAACGACGCTATGCGCCTCAAATCTATCCTCACAGATGAATAGAACTTTAAAGCGCGTCCGCCCGGAGTAGTCTCAGGGTTACCGAACATAATGCCTATCTTCTCTCTGATCTGGTTTATGAATATTACGCAGGTCTTGGATTTTGATATTGAGCCGGAGAGTTTCCTTAAAGCATGGCTCATGAGGCGTGCCTGTAATCCTACGTGCGACGCTCCTATCTCACCCTCGATCTCAGCTCTCGGCGTCAGCGCCGCGACCGAATCTATAACGACGACGTCAACGGCGTTGGATTTTACCAGTGTCTCCGTTATGTCCAGCGCCTGTTCACCCGTATCCGGCTGGGACATTAATAGGTGGTCGAGATTAACGCCTATCTTCTTCGCGTATCCGGCGTCAAAAGCATGTTCCGCATCGATGAACGCCGCCTGTCCGCCCATTCTCTGGGCGTTGGCTATGATGCTCAAAGTAAGCGTCGTCTTACCGCTAGACTCAGGCCCGAATATCTCTATCACCCTGCCGCGCGGCACACCACCCACACCGAGAGCCAGGTCTATCGCGATAGAACCTGTCGGTATGGTAGGCACGTCTACTTTAAAATCCTGTCCGAGCGTCATTATGGCCCCCTTACCGAATTGCTTTTCTATGTGCTCCAAAGCAGCACCGAGCGCCTTGGTCTTCTGATCCTGAGTGATCTCTTTGTGCTCCCTTATCTCTACCCTCGTCTCTTCTTTGTCTTTTGTCTTAAATTTAGCCATTTGCCACTCTCCTTTTCTGCTTCGCCCTTCAACTGTCTATAGCTGGCAGGGCTTCGCAGGAATGTAATTTTTTCCTCAACACACACGTAATTATAGTATCGCTTGAAGCATCATATTATACATGCGTATCCTCCTTTCTGTAAAGCGAAATTCCGTCGAATTTACGCTCAATCCTGCTTAAATCCTATCCTGCGTTTCGGCGGCTCTGGTGGGGGCGCCATAAGCTGCCGAATAGCTTCGAAGATAGACCGTATTTCAACATCATGTTTTTCTATCTTATTCTCAAGCTCACTTAGCTTATGAGCAAGTTCTTTATGGGCTCCTATAATTTCACGCAACTTTACAAAAGTTTTGATGATTATTATGCTTATCTTAATGGCTCTTTCGCTCTTCAACATGCTTGCCAGCATAGCCACTCCATGCTCGGTAAAAGCGTATGGTAAAATGTAAGAATGTTTTATCGTTTTGAACTGGTGCCAAATTGGCACCAGTTCGTTCCACTCTTCTTTTGTGAGTTCAAACATAAATTCTTCAGGAAACCTCCGAATATTTCGTTTAACCTGTCTCTTAAGATTTCCGGTCGTTACTCCATAGAGCTCGGCAAGATCCCTATCGATCATGACCTTTTGACCTCTCATTAAAAATATCCTCTTCTCAATAATCTCGCGCCCAACTATGACATCCATACACACTACTTCCTTTTTTGAGCAAGTCACAAATTGTGACCAGCTATCATTATTCCTGAATCCAGGCTTTTTAGCCCCATATACTATAAGACGGAAAAAACGGTCAAATTGTTGCAAACTATTTTAAAATAATTTATGGCGCAATGCGTAAATGCATTATATAATGAGGGTTATGAAGATTGAGATTAATGTCGGTAAAGCACTGCGAAAGAGAGATTTGACGCTGGCGATCGCTGAGTCCTGCACGGGTGGACTTATCTCAAGCCGCATGACAGACTCAAGCGGAAGTTCGGATTATTTCGCTATGGGCATAGTCGCCTACTCCGATAAGATAAAAGAGAATATCCTCGGCGTCTCTCCCGTATTGCTGCAGAAATATGGCGCAGTCTCGAAACAGGTTGCGCTCGAAATGGCCAAAGGCGCTCGGCTGCTCGCCAAGACAGACATAGGCGTAGGTGTAACCGGCATCGCAGGGCCTACCGGAGGAACGAAGAAAAAACCCGTAGGATTAGTCTACATAGCGCTGGTAATGGATAAGAAGCGAATTGTAAAAGAATTCCACTTCAAAGGCTCGCGTTGGGATATAAAACTGCAGGCTTCGGAAGCCGGTCTTAATTTAATAAAGAGATGCGCTATACTTAAGCTGAGCGCAGGAATTGCATGAGGCGGGTGTAGCGGTCGATGCGGCTATTGTTGTCGTATCTTCTCATTTTGGGCAGAACTTTGAATATGAGTATGCCGAGCTTCTCGTCTATGTCGGTATCTATGCCTAAACTAATGGCTGTGATATTTGACGCGGCAAGAGCTTCGCGAAGCTGGCTCTCGTCCCACTGCAACAGCTCTTTTGCCAGCGATACCGTTACCATCTCCAGCAGCGGATAGTAGTAATCTGCCGGGAATCCGTCCGACTCTTCGATAATATATACAGGCTTTACTGCCGACCCCATATTTGCCATGTCCCCCGATACATCTTTTGGTTTCGGCGCATAAGCAAAGATCAGCCCGTCCCTGGCATTAGCATCTATATCATACTCGTGGAGCGCGATCTTAAGATTGTCGTATTCAAGAATAGTAAAATGATTCATCAATGCCTTCATTCTCTTATTCTTCCGGGCAGTAGATTCTTTCCACTCGTTTAATTGCCGCACAAGCGATCTCAACTGCGCCGACTCCAGGCCTTTAAGCTTTTTGCTGAACGCCAGCGTTAATTTCTTATTAGAAAATAGCGCGGACAATATTCCTTCTATCATATTCTGCGTCAACTCTTTCGTATCAACAATGTTGCGCAGAAATTTTGTTGGATTGGTAGCGGGCTTAAATTCCTTAACCCAGCTCTCCGCTGCGGCGCGCGCAGTTATAATGCGAACTTTTTTCCCTACACTTATCGGCTCAATAGTCTTCTTGTTTAAATCTACAAGAAATAGGGCGGAATTATCCCCCCCATTAGAATGTATCCACATATCCCCGCTATAATCATGGTCGATCACCTTATCATCTCTTGTCATCACATAAACCAGGCCATTCTCTTTACGACTCATCTCTTCCAGGGAAGGTCCTACGCCATCTCTGTCCGCTACCAGCCCTATACCGTCCGCGCTTGATAACTGGCCTGGCGGTAAAAATTCTATCTTATCTACTACATAGTATGCTTCCCGCAGAGCAGTGTTTACTAAACGCGCCTTTGTGTCATCCAGAGTAAAGCCTGATTTTCTTAATTTATCGATAACGTTTTCGATCTCAACATCAATACCTGAAATCCCCGCGTTCACATAATTGAAGACTTCAAGTGCTTTAGCCACTGCCGGATCAGCCGGGTTCGCGGATTGCGCGATTGTCGCTAGCGCCGGTTCTGCATGGGACGCTTCTGGAATGGATCTTGAAAGCGCCTCTGATCCGCCCGTGCTCACAAGCAAGCCGCTTT
>Ga0268280_1000468_pt1 | contig 34235 bp, 24 predicted proteins | sample saktaG_9_FD_190139 | JGI IMG/M metagenome (GOLD analysis project Ga0268280, IMG submission 190139) | Saline water microbial communities from Sakinaw Lake, British Columbia, Canada - sak_2011_5_24_40m | ecosystem: Environmental > Aquatic > Non-marine Saline and Alkaline > Saline ...
ATAGGATACAGATTCGAGCATATTAAGCGCATGATAGACTCATTGGATAATCCTGAAAGAGTGGGCGTCTGCCTCGACACGGCTCACACATTCGAATCCGGCTATGATATAAAGAGTAAGACCGGTCTTGAAAAGACGCTAAAGAAGTTCGATAAGTTGATAGGGCTGAATAAGATCAAGGTCGTCCATTTTAATGACAGCCTATCTGAATTGGGATCTCATGTCGATAGACATCAGCATATAGGCAAGGGGAATATAGGCCTGGCGGCGATGAAGCGCATAATAAATCACCCGGGATTAAAAAGCGCGGCATTTATAATGGAGACACCGAAGAATACCGACAAAGACGACAAGATGAATTTAAAGATAGTGAAAGGATTTATAAAGGGATAATATAATGGCAGACTACCCGCAACCGGCGCCGCAAGACGAGAGATCGTATCCATTCGACAAGATCGAGCCGAAGTGGCAAAAGTTCTGGCGCGATAAGGGCCTCTTCAAAGTAGATACCGCTAACTACAAAGATAAGTATTACTGTCTGATGATGTTTCCATATCCGTCGGCAGCTCTTCACGTGGGGCATGGCAGGAACTACATCATCGGCGACGTCGTGGCGCGATACAAGATGATGCGCGGATTCAACGTACTGACTCCCATGGGATTTGACGCGTTCGGCCTTCCGGCCGAGAATGCCGCCATAAAAGGAGGCATTCACCCGGAAGAATCGACATTGAATAACATAAAGACGATGAAGCGCCAGCTGGACCAGTGGGGCGTAGAATATGATTGGGATAGAATTGTCATATCATGTCTGCCGGACTATTACAAATGGACCCAATGGATCTTCACTAAACTTTACGAAAAAGGCCTTGCTTACAAGAAGAAGGCGTTCGTAAACTGGTGCCCCTCCTGTAAAACTGTACTAGCAAATGAACAGGTGGTGAATGGCGCATGTGAAAGATGCGACTCCGAAGTCCTGCAGAAAGACCTCGAACAGTGGTTCTTCAAGATAACTCATTACGCCGAAAGACTCTTAAAGGACCTTGAAAAGCTGCCTAACTGGCCCGATCGCGTGAAGGCTATGCAGAAGAACTGGATAGGCAGAAGCGAAGGCGTAGAGATAGACTTCAAGATCGATGGCTTGTCTGACACATTGAAATGCTATACCACCAGGATAGACACTATCTATGGCGCCACATTCATAGCCCTGGCGCCCGAACATCCTCTCGTTGAAAAACTTATAGCGGGGTCGCCGGACGAAAAGAACTCTCTCAAAGCTATAAATAAGATGCGCGCCGAGAGCAAGATATCCAGAGCAGACGCCGATGTCGCGAAGGAAGGCGTCTCTACCGGCAGGTTCGTGATAAACCCGGTCAACCATGAGAAGGTGCCGATATGGGTGGCCAACTATATCCTCATGGAATACGGCACAGGCGCCATAATGGCGGTCCCCGCCCATGATCAGAGAGATTTTGAGTTCGCCAAATTTTATAAATTACCTATAAAGGTCGTGATAGATGACCCCAAGCACCCGGTCGACGCTGGTACCATGAAAGAGGCGCATATAGGTGAGGGCGTCATGAATAATTCCGGACAATTCAACGGCATGAAGTCCGAAGCCGCCGTAGAAAAGATAGCGGACTATTTTGAAGAGAAGAAGATGGGCAAGCGTTCCACTCAGTATAAGCTGAGAGACTGGCTAATCTCGCGCCAGAGATATTGGGGAGCTCCTATACCGATAGTCTACTGCGAAAAATGCGGCACCGTAGCCGTACCGGAAAAGGAACTGCCCGTTCTTCTGCCAAAGAATGTCGAGTTCAGGCCTACAGGAGAGTCGCCGTTAAAGTTTTCAGAAGATTTTGTGAATACGAAATGTCCGAAGTGCCACGGTCCTGCCAAAAGAGAGACCGATACGATGGATACCTTCGTCGACTCCAGCTGGTACTATTTGAGATATATAACCCCGAAACTTAAAGAGAAGCCTTTCGATACGGAGCTTGTGAATAGGTGGCTTCCGGTCGACCAGTATATCGGCGGCGTGGAACACGCGATACTGCATCTATTGTATTCGAGGTTCATAACAAAATTCTTATTCGATATAAAGATGACGGGATTTGATGAGCCCTTCAAGAACCTATTTACGCAGGGGATGATAATAAAAGACGGGGCAAAGATGTCGAAGTCTAAAGGCAATGTCGTCAGCCCCGATAAGTTGATCGCCGATTACGGCGCCGACACAGTAAGACTTTACACTCTCTTCATAGGGCCGCCGGAAAAGGACGCGGAATGGTCGGACCGGGGCACAGAGGGTTCGTACAGATTTTTGGGCAGGGTGTGGAGGCTGGTCGAGAAAGTCAGGAGCCAAGCCGCGACGGCCAAAACCGACAGAAAGCCCGCCAGGGAAGAGGAGTCGCTTAAGAGAAAGACGCATCTCACCATAAAGAAGGTCACGGAAGATCTCGACGGAGGTTTTCATTTCAATACGGCCATAAGCTCCATAATGGAGTTGGTAAATGAGACATATGACCTTAGTGTCAGTGAGACTGCTAATGACGCGGTCAAACAGAAGGTCATGAACGAAGCGGTCGAAGCTATCGTGATATTGCTTTCCCCGTTCGTGCCGCATATTGCCGAGGAGCTTTGGAGTAATTTAGGTAAACCGAACAGCATATTCAAAATGAAATGGCCCGAGTATGACAGATCGGCTATAGTCGAGGATGTCGTGACTATAGTGGTCCAGGTGAACGGTAAATTAAGATCAAAAGTAGAAGTTCCTTCAGACATCAAAGAAGAGGGCTTGAGGCAGATGGTCCTCGCGGATCCCAAGATAAAAGAGATCACTAGCGGTAAAACTATAAAGAACTTCATAGTCGTCCCGAAGAAATTAGTCAACATAGTCATAGGCTAAATGTTCGACCTCGAAAAACGGGAAAAATCGACCCTTCTTGTATTGCTCGCCATACTTCTCATCGGGCTAGCCATAGGGTTCTACCAAAAAAGAGTAGTATCTGTAGATGTAAGGCCGGGTAATTTTATTTACACCGCAGAAGATGCCCCGGTCGAGACTACCAAGATAAATATAAACCTATCCGACGCTGGAGAGCTCATGAAGCTTAAAGGCATAGGTAAGGTCCTGGCAGACCGTATCGTTGAATACAGGTCGACGAAAGGAAGCTTTAGATCCGTCGAAGAGCTCAAGAAGGTGAAGGGTCTTGGCGGTAAGCTCTACGATAAGATAAAAGATAAGGTCTCTATAGATTGAAGCGGCCCATCCTTTACTCGGCAATATCATTCTCTGTCGGCATAGCTTTAGCCGGTCTTTCCATTCCCATAATTTATCCGGTAGGCCTCTGTTTCATATCCATTATCTTGGCCGCCGTTCTATTCAGAAATAACATACTATCCCATATATTCCTGTATCTTGCCCTGATCTTCTTCGGGAGCGCCTACGCCCAGAATTACGATATACTGCCCGGCGATCACATAGTGAACTTTATTTCAGAAGAGAGCCCCAAGATCACTATTAAGGGTGCGGTCGTAGATGATCCTTTTACGAAGAAGGCCTTCTATGGAAAGGAGAAGACCTCTTTCACGTTGAAAGCTGAATATATAAAAATTGCCGGTGGATGGCAGAAGGTAACAGGCCTAGTAAAGACGGACATATATTCCGACGAGAGACCGGGAGATCTGGGATTCGGCGAAAAGATAGTCCTTTCGGGCTCACTCTCAAGGCCGGAAGGCCTTAAGAATCCGGGACTCTTCGATTATGCGCGATATCTCGGGATAAAGAATATATACGCGGTCCTCGCCGTGAATGAAAATAGCTCTGTGGAGATACTTCCGCGCGAACGCGTCGATCCGGTAATGAAGTTGGCGTATAACGTCAGGCGTAGTATAAGAGATTCCATAAAGCGATACGTGGACAAACGCTACAGCGGATTTCTCAATGCGATACTTGTGGGGGAGAGGACGGAGCTCGACAGTGCGATCACCGACGACTTTATAAGAACGGGGACCGTGCATGTCATAGCCATAAGCGGCCTCAATATAGCGCTCGTGGCCGGAATATTTCTTGTGATATTCAGGGTCTTCAGGATCAAGAAGAAGCTGAACCTGATCCTCACATCAATAGCGATCGTATTCTACTGTTTTGTCGCCGGATCCTCACCTCCGGTGGTAAGGGCTACGATCGTATTTGTCATCGCGTCATTCGGTTATATTGTGAACAGGGAATCGGATATACTTAATTCTCTCTCCCTGGCAGCTTTCCTGATACTCCTGTCAAACCCCAAAGAGCTTTTCGATCCGAGCTTTCAGCTCTCATTCGGTTCCGTTATCAGTATAGTACTGTTCGCGCCCAGGATAGAGGAACTATTCGGCAAGAAGACGAACTATGTCATCAAAAGCGCCGCCGTATCGATAGCGGCATCCATCGGCGTCTTTCCGATCGTCGCCAGGTACTTTAATATCGTATCGCCGATAGCCGTATTGGCGAATTTAGTGATAGTGCCGGCGCTCTTTGTCCTGACAGTGGCATCGTTCATATTCCTTTCTTTAAACATTATCGGGGCCGTTTTTTGCCTGGGCTGGATGGGGATAGCGCTTTCACAGCTCACCCGGGCGACTTTCTTCATAAATCATCTCTTTGCCGTAATACCTCTCTCTTACATAAGGATCCCGGCGCCTTCGCACCTTTTCATATATGCCTACTATGCTTTTCTGGCGTACATATTACTCACACAGAAGAGAAGATATATCCCGATAGTAGCGCTGGCACTATTGAATATATTTGTCTGGAGCCAGGACTTTAGCTATGCAGGTAAAGAGTTAAAGATAACATTTCTCGACGTGGGAAAAGGTGATTCTCTTATAGTGCAGTTCCCTAAATCAGGCACTATGCTTATAGACGGAGGTTCCGGCGGAGTAGAGGGGATGAGAGACGCGGGGAAGTCTGTGGTGGCGCCATACTTGTGGAATAATGGCATACGAAGACTAGATGCTGTAGTTGTCACTCATTTTCACGAAGATCATCTGGGCGGATTATTATATATTTTGGAAAATTTTAAGGTGGGCTGTGTAATAGATAACGGTGAGCCGTCGTCTTCCGATATGGTGCTGTACGAAAAATATATAGACGTCATCAAGAGTAAAAAGATACGCAGGGTCATCGTCGGCGACGGGGACGAGATAACCGGTTTCGGTAACGCCAGGATATTTGTGCTGAATCCTCTCAAGACCGATCGGGATGTCGATCCCAATGACAGCTCGATCGTATTGAAAATGGCCTATGACAAGTTCAGCGCGATATTTTGTGGAGACATCTCGAGTGAGGCGATGGGGCACGTCATGACTTACGGCGAGCTTTTGAGATCGGATCTTATCAAGATACCGCATCACGGTGGAAACGTAGGGGATAAGATGGTAGTGAAAAGGTTTTTGGATCTTGTTTCACCGCAGGTTTCTGTAACGAGCTCCGGTGGAAGATATAAATTTTCAAGGATATCCAGAGATACGCAGGGATTAATAGACTCCCTAAATTCTGCTAATTACGGAACAAAAAGAGAGGGAGCCATAATCATAACCTCCGATGGCAGGGGCTTCAAGGTTAAGCCATCTATTAAAAATAACTAGCTTTTTTATATTTTACCTTGACAAACTGCATATCATGTGGTATATTTGCGGCAACGAGAAATAATATATATTATTATTGTTCCGGTTTTTTAGATAAAGGAAAGGTAGAAAAGAATGATGGAGACGCGAACCGATAACGTAACAGAGAGGCGTCGCTTCCAGCGGATAGATTCAAATCTTCCCGTGCGGTACAAAAACATTAAGACGGCCACAGTCCCTATGGGATCGCTCACCAAAGATATCTGTGAGGGTGGAATCCGTTTTAAGACCAACGAATTTATTTCTCTCGCCTGCCGGCTCGTAGTGGAGATAACATTGCCGACGGTGCAGAGGCCGATCAAAGCCATCTCCAAAGTGGCGTGGATACGCAAGCTATCAAGCGGTGAGCAGTATGAGCTCGGTAATCAATTCCTGGAGATCTCGAAAGAGGACAGGAACCTCATAACCGATTATGTAAGCCGTTTGAACGGCGCGGCTCTCTAAGCGATCAGCATTTTTCTTTGACCTTCAAAGCCCCGCGTGGTATAATTCACTCCTCATTATGATCAAGAGATCTATTTTCCTTATAGCGTTATTTTCCCTGGTAGGTATATCGATCCTCTCCGGTGTTGCCAATGCATATTGGATATGGACCCCGGAGACCAAAAAATTCACAAATCCCAAATACGCGGTAAAAGACAGCCCGAAAGAACAGTTCGATTGGGCGATGAGCTTTTATAACGCCAAGGACTTCCAGAGGGCCGCTACCGAATTCGAAAAACTCGCCAAGCAGTACGAATTTTCTGAACATGCCTCCAAAGCCCAGTACTACGTGGGCCTCTGCTACGAGAATATGAACAAGTATTATACCGCCTACCAGAATTATCAGAAGGCTATCGATAACTTCCCGCACATAGCTAATACCGAAGAGATACTGGCGCGTGAGTTCGCCATAGCTAATTTATATCTCAGTAAGCCGGGCCCCAAAGTCCTTGGTACGGATATAATGGCCCCGCTTGACCGAGCGGTGGAGATATTCAAGAAGATCGTGGAGAACGCTCCTTATGGCAAATTCGCCGAAGAGTCGCAGTTCAAACTGGGCGAGGCGTTGAAGAAGAGCGAGAGGTATGAAGAGGCGGTCCAGGCATTCCATAAGATAGTGGAAGATTATCCAAAATCGAAGTTGGCTACCCAGGCAATGTATGAGGAATCGAACTGCGCATATAAGGCATCTCTGAAGCCTGCCTACGATGCTGCAGCGACCGATAACGCCATAAAGACATTCGAAAAGTTCGTTGATAAGAATAAAGACGCTAATCTGGCAAAGAGTGCGGATACCACGATGAAACGGCTTAAGGACAATGTCGCCGAAAAGTCATACAAGGCGGCCCAGTTTTATGAGTCCCAGGGTAAGACTCAGGCGGCTATAATATATTATCAGGATGTCATAGACGCGTATCCAGATAGCACATTCGTAAATAGGTCAAAGGCCAAGATAGAAGCGTTGAAAGCGAAAAGTATCAAGAAGGCCGCAGCGCCCGTTATAGATCTGAGTAAAAAAAAACCGAACCGGGTAGTGAAGGAGAAGAAGCCCTGGAGCCCGCTGGGCTTCATGAGCGGGAAGCCGAAGGAGAAGGTCGAAACGGCAGCTCCGAAGGCGTCGCCGAAAAAGAGCTGGAATCCACTGGGCTTCATGAGCAGTCAACCCAAGAAGAAGGTAGAGCCGACAACCCCGCAAGCCCCGAAGAAGAGCTGGAACCCTCTGAGTTTCATGAGCAGTCAACCCAAGAAGAAGGTAGAGCCGACAACCCCGCAAGCCCCGAAGAAGAGCTGGAACCCTCTGGGCTTCATGAGCAGCAAGCCGAAGGAGAAGACCGAAGCGGCGATCCAAAAGAAGCCGTGGAAGCCGCTCAGCTTCGACTCGATGAAGACCGTCCAGCCGAAGAAGGCTCCTGAAGCACCTATAGCAGAGATCCCTGCTCCTGTAGTAGAAGCGCCCGCGCAGCCTATAGAACCACAAGTTATAGAGACTCCGGTAGTTGAAGCTCCGAAGGCTGAAATTCCTGCTGTTGAAACCCCAGAAAAGAAATCCTGGAAGCCATTCAATTTTGATTACAAGAAAGAGCCGGCAGTTAAGGCGGAGTCTAAAGATAAAGGGTGGAAGCCATTATATTTCGGCACTAACGATGAGCCTATGGCAGTAACCAACAGGAGATGGTAGACATGAGAAATACTCAATTTCAAATATTCGCCGTGACTTTATTAGCCGCGGTTACTTTAATAGCCGGATGCGGATATACGACAAAGTCTCTTCTCCCGTCGGATCTCAAGACTATCTATGTCGATGACCTGGTGAACAAAATAAAGGTTACCGATGAGGCAAGTGATGCCAGGATGTATAGAGGTTATCGGCCCGGCATGGAGCTGGAAGCTACCAGGACGATACGCGATAAATATCTTTCAGACGGCAACCTCAGGGTAGCCAATATGGAATCGGCGGATCTTATATTAACGGGCGAACTGGTGGACTTCAGGAATGAGGCCTTAAGGTACGACAGGAATAATGATATAGAAGAGTACAGGGTGAGGCTTGTAGTGAATCTGGTCATGAAGAACGCGAAGGATGGCAAGGTGCGCTGGACCGAAAATAACTTCGCTGGTGAATCTTTATACAGGACCACAGGCACGCTCGCGAAGAGCGAAGCCACAGCCATAAAAGAAGCGGCTGATGACCTGGCGCGGCGCGTTGTGGAAAGAACTATCGAGGAATGGTAACCCCGGCCCCTTCTTCAAGTCCTTCCGTATTCCTCTTCGTGGGAAAAGAGAAGTATCTTAAGGAGCGGGCGATAACCGAATTGCGTTCCCGATCGCTCGACAGCTCTTCGGGTGAGCTGGACTACAAGGTTCTGCACGGCTCGGATACGTCCGCGGATGAGATAATCGGCTCGGCCGGGACGCTGCCTTTCTTTTCGTCAAAGAGGCTGGTAGTAGTAAAAGATTTTGATAAGCTCTCCAAAGAAGATACCTCAAAAGTAGTAGCCTACATTAAAAATCCAAATCAACATACCTGTCTTATTATAGACTCGGATGACGCATCCATCCTGGAGGACGAGCCTTCGATAGCCAGGTATGCCAAGGTATTAAGGTTCGCCCCTCTTTTGGATAATGAGATGTCGAGCTGGATCAAGAAGTATCTGTCTGTGCAGGGCAAGACCATAGAAGATGACGCGCTTGATATGCTCAAAGAGTCTAAAGGCGCGGATATATTAAGCCTTTCCAGCGAGCTCGATAAGCTCATCACGTTTACCGGGAAGAGAAAGAATGTCACCAATGATGATGTAGAGAGCCTGGTCGGCAAGAGCGTGGTCTCCTCCGCTTTCGATATTGCGTCCGCTATAGGCGACAGGAACGCGTCTAAAGCCATCGGCATCGTGCATGAGCTGGCATCTTCCGGTAAGAAGCCTTACGAGATAACGGGGATATTGAGCTGGTTCTTTAAAAGGGTATTAAAGGCGAAACTTCTGCTCGATGCGGGCGATACGGAATCCATGGTGAGCCAGAAATTACGGATAAACAGGAGGAGCGCGGAAGAGTTCTTTACGCATGTTCACTCTTTTTCGGCACAAGCTTTAGAATCCAAGATGAAGATACTTTTGGACGCCGATCTTAGCATCAAGAGGCCAAGATATAATCCATCTATGATCATGGAGTTCGCTATTATAAGGCTATGCCTTCTTGGATAGACCTGATATTCTCTTTGTGAGGCGAGAGGCTTTCCTGGAAGCTGCATTCCTGTGAATGATGCCCTTTGAAGCAGCTTTGTCGAGCTTCGATATGAATACTCTCAAAGCGGCCTTAGCTTCATCGGCTTTTTTTGCCGCTATGAGCTCTTCGACCTTCTTTGAATGAGAGTGAAGCTCGGATCTTATTGAGATATTCCTGAGATGTCTTCTGTTAGATTTTCGTAAATCTTTGAAAGAAGCTCTTTTTATCGGCATTGTCTTTTTACCTTTCCCTGCCTGCCAGCAGGCAGGCTTTTTTGAGTGACGAATTATAACATGTAAGTCCGTTTATAGTCAAGGATATTTAAATATGGATAAGAAGCACCTCATCAGATCTACCGGCGTTATAGGGCTGGCTACAGCGATCAGCAGGATCCTGGGATTCGTGCGCGACATCGTCATAGCGAATTTTTTCGGCACAGGGCTGGCGGCTCAGGCCTTCTTTGTGGCATTTCGGATACCCAACTCCTTAAGGGATCTTGTAGGCGAAGGCGCTACTAATGCGGCGATAGTCCCCGTGCTTACGGGATACAAGGCAAAGGGAGAAAATAAAGAGTTCCTTCGCGTCTCAAAAGTCCTTTTTAATATATCATTCGCTTCTTTATCGGTTTTGACCCTTATAGGAATAATAATCTCGCCGCTAATAGTGCGCCTGATAGCTCCGGGATTCATCCGCGAGCCTTCAACGCTCGACCTTACGATACAACTCAATAGGACTATATTTCCATACCTGATACTTATAGGCCTGACGGCTTATACCATGGGCGTTTTAAACACTGAAAGGCACTTTGCGGGCCCTGCATTTGGCCCATGCTTCCTCAATATAGCCCTGATACTGGCCAGTGTATGGCTTTGCCCTAAGATAGGAGTGATGGGCCTTGTAATAGGAGTTCTTGTGGGAGGGCTCCTGCAGCTGGCTCTCAATATGGTGATAATGTATAGGAGGGGCATCACCATAGATTTCAGAGAGGGCTTTAAGCACCCCGCGGTTAAAAAAATAGGCCTGTTATTGGTCCCGCGTGCGTTCGGCTCCGCTATATACCAGGTGAACATATTCGTAGATACGATGCTCGCATCGCTGTCATGGATCGTAGGATCCGGCGGAGTCGCGGCCCTGTATTATTCCAACCGTCTCATACAGTTTCCTCTGGCAATATTCGGACTTGCGTTGGCGCAGGCCGCGCTTCCGAAGATGAGCCATGAGTTCGCCATCAATGATATGAAAGGGCTAAAAGATACGCTCTCTTTCTCTTTAAGGATGACTTTTTTTATAATGATACCGGCGAGCGTAGGCCTGGCGGTATTGGGTAGACCGATAATAAAGATGCTCTTTCAGAGAGGGGAATTTACGGACTACTCAACATATATAACCAATAGCGCCCTCTTCTTTTACGCTTTCGGGCTTTGTGCCTACGGTGGGATAAAGCTATTGGTTACCTGTTTCTACTCCATGCATGACACTATGACGCCGGTGAAGACGGCGCTTATTTCGGTGATACTGAATGTAGTGCTGAACCTGATACTGATGTGGCCCATGAAGCTCGGGGGGTTGGCGCTCGCCACATCGATATCGGCCACTGTCAATTTTATTATGCTATATTTCATTTTGAAGAAGAGGATAGGCCGCCTTGGAACGAAAGAGATAGTAGATTCTTTTATAAGAGCGCTATTGGCAAGCGTCATTATGGGGGTAGTCCTAAAATTCACGCTGGCAAAGACTGGATCCGTGACAGGCATCTTATTGTCAATGGGGGCAGGAGTAGCGGCTTTTATCGCTGCTGCTTTTATTTTTAGGGTCAAAGAGCTCGAGAGGGTATTCGCGTGGGCCTCAAAGAGACGGTAAGGAGTCTACCAGATTCTCCGGGCGTCTATATGATGAAAGACGCCTCCGGAGAAATTTTATATGTAGGCAAGGCGGATAATCTAAGAAAAAGGGTTTCAAGTTATTTTCAGGCTGCCCGAAGGCATCCCGAGAGGATCGAATCGCTCGTATCGCAGATAGCGGACGTCGCTCATCTGCCTACGGCAACAAGCGCGGAAGCGCTTATCTACGAGAACGGGCTCATCAAGCAACTCTCCCCGAAATATAATGTCGCTCTACGCGACGACAAAAGCTACCCCATGCTGAAAATTACCCTAAAAGAAAAGTTCCCGCGCCTTATGATCACGAGAGAGAAGAAAGAGGATGGCGCTGTCTATTACGGCCCGTACACGAGCGGGAAGCTTTTAAGGGAAGCGTTGAAGATCCTGCAGAAATTGTTCCCTTTGAGGACCTGCAATAAGATGCCTGCCCGCCTGCAAGAAAAACCCATGCGGGCAGGCGGGCCCAAGAGGAAGTGCCTGCAATTCGATATAGGACAATGTCTCGGGCCCTGTGAGGCAAAGTCGCCGAAGAGCGTTACAGCGCCGTCGTCAAGGAGCTGAGGTTGTTTCTCGAGGGCAGACGGTCGGAGCTCCTGAAGCTATTGACCGAGAGGATGAAACAGTTATCAAAAGATGAAAAGTTTGAGGAAGCCCTGGAATGCAGAAATAGGTTCGAGGCGCTCGGCTCGATAAGCACGGACAGGGTGAAATATGGTCCGGTAAATGAGATTGAGGAGCTTAAAAATATCCTGGGCATTAAAGGCAAATTGGATATTATAGAAGCCTTTGATATCTCAAATATAATGGGCGATGAGGCCGTCGGATCGATGGTATATTTTCGAAAAGGGAAGCCCGATAAGAATGAATACAGGAAATTTAAGATAAGAGAAGTTTCCGGGATGGACGACTATAGCATGATGCGCGAGATAGTCCGTCGCAGATACGCGAGATCGATCGAAGAGAAGAAGAGGCTTCCCGACCTGATAGTGATAGACGGTGGTAGGGGGCACTTAAGCGTCGCGTTGGACGAGCTAAAAAAACTTAAACTAGATGATCTGCCGGTCATCGGCATAGCCAAGGAGTTTGAAAAGATATATGTTAAAGATAAGAAGGACCCCATTCTCCTACCCAAAGAATCAAAAGCCCTGCATCTATTGGAAAGAGTCCGCGACGAAGCCCACCGTTTCGCCATAACCTACCACAAAAAACTGCGTTCAAAAAAGCTCACTAGTTAAAATCTAAAAAAGTTAGTAATAATAGATTGACCTTCCCGCATACCGTGATATAATTTTAACAATATGTTAATACATTACAAATCCAGATTTAGCATATTGTTTAAGTCTATTACAAGCATATTGGTGTGCCTATTTATCATAAATGATATATCATGGGCACAAGAGCTCTCGTCATTGCGAGGCCGCGAAACGGCCGAAGCAATCTCAAAAAAGACCCTTGCAGTACCTTCATCGATCCTCGACCCACAATTTAAAGAAAAGGTCGCCTTGGCCGAAATTAACTTTTCGGCTGAAGGCGTAATGCGTTTTATAGATGAGCAGTTGCAACAAGAGCGTGATGTAGCATTTAAAGGCAAGGCCGGGGAATGGAAAGAGCATAGGATCGAGGTCATTGAAGATCTTGCCAGCCCGTTGGTGCGGGGCAGGATCAAAGGCAATGTTGTCGGGCTGAAATCAGTAGTATTTGTAAGACTTGCCGGCCTACTCGCCTCTACAAGGCAATTTGCGTATGTCGATCTCACGGGTGAAACGACCGTGAGTAAAGAATATGGCGGCCTTCCGGTTGTATACATAGACAGCATGCTATGTAATACGTCCGATAGATGCGTGCAGAGGCATGAGGTAGATGAGATCCTTCAATGGGAATATTTCAGGATAAATGTTCTCAGGTTAAGCTCCAAAGAGGAGATGGGGGATTGGATACGCAAACAAATCGATTCTCCGGACGAAAAGCTTAAAGGCACAGACTATGAAGGCCTCAATTCCCGCCAGATCGCGGAGCTTCTTCATGGTTATTCCTACCCCTTACGAACCCTAGACAGCAAAATTATCGGCACGACAGATTTCGCATACGGCTACATCGCGGAAATGCTGCGCATGTATCCTGCGTTCAAAACCACACGAGTCAATATAGCAGCTAAGAGTGAGGACGAAGAAAGGATCGAGCCGTCTTTAAAAGGTAAAGGCAAGAGGGGTGTTAGTAAGCATGTCCTGTTAAAGCTATTTAAGAGAAGCCTTAATGAGGTCTCGGCTGAGACAATAGCCAAGCTCAGACATACTCATAATCTGGGTGAGTGCAAAACAATACTCATGGACGCGAACGTTGCCCATGCATCTCAAATCGACGGGAAGTATATTATTACCGCGATCGAGAATCTATTAAGAAACGCGCCTGTTTCCAAAAATATCCAGCAACTGGAAAACAGGTTGCGATACGGCGGTCATGGCAGGTTCCTGACCGCTTACCTGGACGATAATTTTGATTATGTGATCAAGACCTATCTGGATCCCAATAAGAAGAGGGAAGTGAAGATCAAATGGATAGAAGAGGGCTGGTCCGCGGCCAATGAGAGGTTGAATGGTCTTGCGGCACGGACCCTTATTATTGACGCTACGGAGGGGAAGGCGAAAGAGTTCACGTATTTCCTCGAAGGCACGGGCTCTACGAAAACGGATATCGCCATAATTCAGGAGAAGATAGTGCCGCTTATGCATCACCTGAAGCAGCTCATCAGGAGTGAAAAGAATGACGAGGCCAAGAAGCTTATAGATGCCTTTAAAGAAGCCGTCATTATGATGTTCAGGCGCGGGGTCGTAGATGTTGACTTTGGCGGGATGCTCGCTAATTACGGTTTTAATGAAAGGACCGGCAAGGTCTGCATATTCGATTTTGGCGATCTGACCACAGGCACTGCCAAAGCATACGAATTCACCGACTACATCGATGTCACGAACGAATATACCGAGGATGGCTTGAGGACTGAAGTAGACGACCTGCTTGCGGAATATTTTAAGAGCAATCCTTTCAAGGAAAAAGACTTCTACGATGCTGACGGCAAGTATCTTTTTGGGGTGGATCTCACCCCCGATAATATGCCGGCGTTTAAAATGAGTTTCCCGTATACAGAAGAACAGGTGCGCAGAATATTTGCCGGCGATGTTGTACACGGGGTGAAAGAAGAACAAAAGGTTGTCGGCCAAAGAATCGCGCGCGAAGGAGAGACTCCTAAAAAAGGACCGTTAGAGCAGGGTGGTGGAACACGCGTATTCTTTAAGCAACCGCCGGAGAGCATGGGTGAAATGTCGGATGAATGGGACGGACAAGGCGGGTCTCAAAAGATCAGAAGACATAGACCTAGCAAAAGAAGAGATTATGACGAAGGATCGGCCCCCGCAAAGAAGTCAGCTTCATGGCATAATGTTAAGATCACGAATGTCCGTATTCCAGAGATTGAAAAAGAGATCATTGCCGGACCGGATGTCTATGCGTCGCCTGTAGGGTTGACAACTTTCATGGCTGATGCTATAGGCGATGATCTGTATGGACAGCAATGCCTCGATCTCGGCACGGGGACAGGCGCTCTTGGCTTTATTATGCTTAAAAGGAACGCGGCCGCGGTCGTCTTCGCGGATATTAAGTCGCAGGCTCTTAATAACGCCAGACAAAACGCTGCAAGGCTTGGATATGCCCCAGGGAAAGATCCCAGAGCAGAATTTGTTTACAGCGATCTATTTTCAGAACTATCGGATAGAAAATTTAACCTTATTCTCTTCACCCCTTCACCGATGGACGGTTGGGATATTTCAGCAAATGAAAATCAAAGATATAGGTACAGAGAGCACGTTGAGCTATTTTTCAAGGATGCAGGAAGCCATCTTGACGCCTCATCCAGGATATTATTCAGGGATACGGTATTTCCGGAAGATCCGAAATCTGTCGGCCGGGCGGATCAGATAGAAAGAATGGTAAGGGCATTCGGCGAAAGAGAAGGCTGTGTTGTGGAAAAGAGAGGGCCGCACAGGCGTTTTGTTGAATCTGTTGCCTGGCGCAAAAAAGGTAAGGGAGCTGTCTTGCGGGTCCCGGAAGAGACATATATTTATGTTATTACAAAGAACGTAGCTTCCGAGTCCGAAGCTGAAAAGATTGTTGCTCCGAGGCCAGCGCGCGAAGGTGAGACTCCGGAAAAAGGTCCGCTTGAACCGGGCAGCGGGACACGCGTGAACTTCAAGTCGGATCCGGACGAGCTGGGCGAGCCGCCGCGGCGAGCTGCGCCACCGCCCACAGCCGCGGATAGCGGTGCATTTATTGAATACGAGATCAAGACAGAGATAGCGGCGACGAGCTATGCGCGCGGAAGAGTTTTCTATAATATTACGCCGGTTCACGAGGTGTCTTACATTGATATCCTGGATTATCTTGAGAGCCATCCGAATGACAAGTATATGCTTAAATATCTGGCGCATAAATACGAGGAATACGGGGATGCGTTTATCGACGAAGTCCTGAGCAGGGTCATTAAAAAACCTACGCCTGTTTTACTTGGGATTTTCATGTCTATAGATTTTAGCAAATATCCTCAAGCTTTAAAAACGCTCGATGAAGTTGCTAAAAAGTACGGCGGACAGAAAATACTTGCTATGCTCGAAGAATGTCCATTGCTGAGCACGAGACAAAAACTGGATGATTTCCGCAGAAAAAGGGAGGCGGAATTTATAAAATTATTTGAATCGAACAGAGAAAGCCATATTCCGCTGGCATCTCTTGCGGCAACTATTGGCATACCAATACTCCCGGAAGAGCAGGCGAAAGTGGCAGATGAATTAAGAAGGCGTTACACATCATTAAAAGATATTCCGACTGAACCCGAAGATGCGGAAGAAAGTGTTTATCATACTGGTACGGGCTTGAGAGCCAGGAAACCTGCGGAAACCTTAGAACAGATAACGCCGATAGCGCTATCTATTATTGATGCATCCATCCCAAACCCTATAGCTATTGATGGTGTTGGAGCGTTTGTTGTTGTGCCCTGGAGGATCAACGCTACTGTATCGTCTGGACGGAATAGATATAAGCTGACTGGCCTGAACGGCTCTTCAGGCAAGGGCCTGTATATGACATCAGCGATGTCATCAGGACTAATGGAAGCTATCGAGAGATATTCCGCAGAAATAGGGCTTACGGATAATTGGCCTTCCGGTTACGAAGAAGATCTGCGGATGATATATGGCAAGGCAAGCGATTTAAGAGAAAAGGGGTTGAATCTTTTGGATATAAATAAAGTGAATCTTCTATACCCTTATAAAGATCAGCCGCTATATTGGGTGTCGGGCAAGATCGTTACCGAAAGAGGAAACGAAGCGATATATGTTCCCGCCCAGATGGTATTTTTGTTACCAAATTTTGATGAGCCGGAGATAATGGGTGATAGTACGAACGGCCTAGCCTCGGGTAACGTTATGAATGAGGCAAGGCTTCACGCGCTTCTTGAGTTGTTCGAAAGAGACTCGGATTATTCGATGTTTTATGCGCCCGAGAGAGTATTCAGAATAGAAACCCAGGAAAAGATACTGGCGTCCGCATTGAAAAACCTTCAAGATTTCGGTGTGGACGTGCAATTTTTGGATCTTACCTCAGAATTTGGCGTGCCCACATACAGGGCATTTGTGAAACTTGGCGATACTGTATTAAGCGGAAGCGGCGCACACCTCGATGGAAGGATAGCGTTATGGAGGGCCCTCTATGAACTGATCCCAAAGATCCTTCATAATCCTGACATTAAGAAACTGAGGCAGCAACAGCAACCGGGTGGGAAGATGCCTGTGTTGAAATTTGAGGAGCTTCCGAATTACTCCGTATCCATAAATGCAGACCTGCATAAGCTGGAGAGATTGCTTGATGCAAATGGATACTCGCCCATATATATTGATCTGACAAGGGCTGACTGGAAGATCCCCGTTGTGAGGGCCATAGTACCCGGCTTTGCTTTTAATGACGGTTTAACCATAAGAGGATTAACGCACTTAATCAGGGACTTAAAAGGCGATCTCAGGATCGTAGAAGGGATGAAAGGAATTGGGGGCGACATTACAGCAATTACACAACCGCCCGCCGCCGAAGGCGCGGATAAGATAGAAAAATTCAGAACCTGGGCTAGAGAAGGCGTAACAATGCTTACCAATCTGGAAGCCGGCCTCAAGGAACTTGTAACCTGCCCGGCAGAGCAAAAGCATAAAAAGTGTGAAGATATTTTAGGATATTTTTCTAATATAGAATACGCCTCGAATAGTATCTTGGACGTTGGCCTGGAAGATAATGAACGGCAGGCGGTCATGCATGAATGGCGACGCGAATTGCGAGATATGGACGGTTTCGAGTCCACGATAAGAGCTATTACGGATGAAGAAGTTTCTATGCTATCCGATCGAAGCATAAATGAAATTATATATAGAATATCCAGGATCAGAGGTCTTATGGAGAGATTCGCAAGCTTAAAGAGAATAGTTTATAAGGGAGATGCGGTGAGAAACTGGCTCACAGTAGATTTTGAAGCGTCTATGAAAGATGCTGAAGGAGATCGCGGCAAGGGGTCGCCGGCGGACAACGGACCCGCAGCGTCGACTGTGGCGCAAGATTCCGGAGCGGTACGAAATAAACCGTCCGTGGAAACATTTGAAGAGTCTGCTCCATTAGGCGGTATTTCAAAAGAAGAAATCGGAATGATTATGCACGAACTGAAAGGATTTGCAAATATAATCTCGTTGTACTGGTTAAATCTGCCAGACAATGTTTTAAATAAACAGTCACTTAACGAGCTTGATGGCATATTTCAGGAGTTAAGAGAATCCACAAACGATATGGACATTAACGACCTTTTGCTAAGATTACATTCTCAGTTTTCGGAAGAATACATTAGGTCAATAGAAGAAAGAGTAAGGAACGAGGTAAGCCCGACTTCTGGAGATGAACAAGAGGTGCTTGCTATAGAAAAGATACTAAAGGTAATTTCTCTCAGTATGAAAGTTATGAGATTATATAGCGGTTATCATGTTGGTAAAGAGACAAGAGACAAAAGAGACGTGAAATTGAATGACATATTGACTTGTTATCCTGCCGTCAAGAAGGGACTGATAGAAACGGTGACATTTGATTTGCGAGCAGGAGATATATCTATACATACCGATGAAATCGCCTTATTCCAAGTTATGAGAAATCTATTAAGGAATGCTGTAGAAGCGACAGCCAAGCGCAGGAAAAACAAGATTACCGTTAGAACATATTTGGGCGATGACAAGAAGTCGGTTTTTATACAGGTAGAAGATCAAGGTACAGGTATTTCGAGCGAGAATCTAAGCAAAATATTCACGACTGGTTTTACAACAAAAGATTATGGTAAGGGGTTAGGTCTTGCGATAGTGAAGGACCTAATAGAGACTCATTGTGGTGGCATAATAGATGTCCAATCTAAATTCGGCAAGGGCACGATATTCACGATACAGTTGCCGATTACACAACCGCCCGCCACCGGTCTGCCCGCGGCGCAAGATGTAGAGATTGCTTCGGCCGCTTCGCGGCCTCGCAATGACGTCACCGATGAACCTGACGAATCTAACCAGGTTAGAAATGGCAGGTTAGATAAGCCGCAACCGCCAGCCGCAGGCGGATCCTCTGCCACTCAAGAACTGACGACGCAGAACACGCCGGATATCGAAAATCTGCTGCGGATATTGAGCGATATGATCCCGGTGAAGAGTAAGCAGGATGATATGAAATATTACAGGATAAGATATGACGCGACAAGGATACCGAATAAATCGCCTGCCGAGGATCTGCTCAAGTTATATTGTGAGCGGGTACTGCCGATGTATATGCGCGGTAAAGACAGGGTAAAACTGGTGGCATCGGATGGCAAAGGGCAGAGCCTGATTTCGGTGGAATGTTTTAACGATAAAGGGATGACTAACAGGGTAGGCCAAGGGCGTGTTGACGTAAAAGAAGGCAACGCTTTGAGATTGATAGGTATGCTCAATATGGCGTTCCTCGCATCACAGATCCCCGATAATACTCCACCCGATGAAATAAAGAGCCAATACAGTGAACTGATATCTATTATCGAAAAGCAGTGTAAGGAGATGATGGCCGATGCGAAGCCGCTTTCTGATGTGATCGAATATACCGCCAACGGTATCTGGATAAAACTGCCTCACGCCGCGCAGGTCCCGATAGACAAGATAGACGAATATTACCGCCTCACGATCACTCAGCTGGAGCAATCCGCCTAAATACCGCTTTTAAAAGCCACTTTAATTGCAAAACACACATTTAAAGAAAATGCTTGATTTCTTTAAAAGCATTGGGTATACTTAATGTAACCATTGCGAGAGGTTAAGATGGATATAAACAGGTTCAGGGACAGCACGGCCGGTAAGGCAATAAGGACAGAGCATGGATACAACGCGTTTGTGCCTAATCCGTTACCACCGGCAATCAACTATGACAAAGAGGTCGTAGGCCTATTATCGGAAGCCGATATTGCCCTTGGTAACTTATCCGGCATAGGGGTATTACTGCCCAATCCGGATCTATTGATTACTCCATACGTCAAAAGGGAAGCCGTCCTAAGCTCCAGCATAGAGGGCACGCAGGCCTCGCTCTCCGATCTCTTTTATTTTGAGGCAGCCAACAAGGATGAGCGCAAAAAAGAAGCCAAAGAGACGGATGTAGTGGAAGTGCTCAACTACGCGAAGGCCATGAATTACGGCCTGAAAAAATTGAAAGAACTTCCGCTCTGCCTCAGGATTGTAAGGGAAATTCATAAAGAACTTATGCGAGGGGTCAGAGGACAACATCTGACGCCCGGCGAATTCAGGCGTAGCCAGAATTGGATAGGGCCGGCAGGCTGCACATTGAATAACGCCACCTTTGTCCCGCCGCCTGTTCACGAAATGCACCAGTCCCTGGATAATTTTGAAAAATTTTTGCATGACAAGGAAAGTTTTCCCGGGCTTGTTCAATGCGCTGTAATCCATTATCAGTTTGAGGCGATACATCCATTCCTGGATGGAAATGGCAGGGTGGGTCGGCTATTAGTCACTTTGTTTTTATGTGAAAGAGAGTACCTCGTTTACCCGCTTCTTTATTTAAGCGCTTTCTTTGAAAAATATCGAAACGAATATTATGAAAGATTGCAGGCTGTCAGCGAAAAAGGTGAGTGGCAGGCCTGGATAAAATTCTTTTTACGGGCTGTTGCGCATCAGGCAAAGGATGCGATCGATAATTCCAAAATAATCCTATCGCTTCTCGACAGATATAGAAAAACGCTTCGTGATAAGAAAAGTTCAATGTACGCCGTAAGTTTACTCGAAGAAATATTTCTGAATCCGTTTGTCACGATACCTTATGCCGCGAGAAAGCTTAAAACATCGTATCCTACAGCTAAAGCCGCGGTTGACAAGCTGAAGGCATGCGGTATTTTGTCAGAAGTATCTGATAAGCGGTGGGGCAAAGTATACAGGGCCCAGGAGCTGTTAAGTATTTTAGAAAGAAAATAAGTTCCCTCGTCGCTTTGCTCCTCGCAATGATTCCCTTCACCACATTAAATTGACCTCATAAGATAATATTGATATAATCATAAAACTATAAGAAAGAAGAAAGCTGATGCTGGACGAGATAAAAGAAGAATTGAAGAAGACGGAGGGGAAGCTAAAGACCCTCAGAGGCTATCTTTGACGTAGATTCAAAACTAGGGCGCATAGCATCTTTAGAGAAGGAGATCGCCCAGGAAGGATTCTGGAATCTACAGGAGCGGTCTCAAAGCGCTGTAAAAGAACTTAAGAGCTTGAAGCTCGCGGCGGAGCCGTTCCTGAAGATAGAGGAAGGCGTCAGGGGCATACGGGATATATTAGAGATAGCCGGAGCCGAAGATACGGAATCATTAGAACATTTTAAGAAGGACCTCGCGAATCTAAGCCGTAAAGCAGATGACCTGGAATTCAAAACACTCCTCAACGAAGAGACCGATATAAATAACGCCATCTTAAGTGTCAATGCCGGAGCCGGCGGCACGGAGGCATGCGACTGGGCGGCGATGTTACTTCGGATGTATACGATGTGGGCAGAGAGCAAAGGCTATAAGCTCACATGGATCGATCAGCTCCACGGTGAAGAGGCGGGTATAAAGAACGCCACTCTTTTAATAACAGGAGATTACGCCTATGGTTATCTTAAGGCGGAATCAGGAGTGCACCGCCTGGTGAGGATATCTCCTTTTGATTCCAATAAAAGACGGCACACCTCATTCGCGTCGATAGATGTCTTACCGGAAGTTTCAGATGATATAAAGATAGCCGTGAATGAAGTGGATTTGAAGGTCGATACATACCGTTCCGGAGGTAAGGGCGGGCAGCACGCAAATAAGACCGATTCCGCGGTAAGGATTACTCACATTCCTACCGGGATAGTGGTACAATGCCAGAACGAACGCTCTCAATTCAAAAATAAGTCCATGGCGATGAAGCTTTTAAAGGCAAGGCTCTACGAGATAGAGCGGCAGAAGAAAGCAAAAGATCTCGAGACCGCATATGATTCGAAGAAGGATATCGAGTGGGGAAGCCAGATAAGGTCCTATGTGCTGCATCCATATAAGATGGTGAAGGACCACAGGACAGGTTTCGAGGTCGGGAACGCCGAGGGCGTCCTGGACGGCAAGCTGGATGGGTTCATAGAGGCATATCTGAAAGGTTTAAGGACGAAAGATGCTTAAGAATATATTTAAGAAGATTCTGGGAACGCAGAATGAAAGGGTAGTGCGGGTCTTGAAGCCCTACGTCGACGCCATAAATGCGTTTGAGCCGGCGATATCAAAATTATCCGATATAGAATTACGCGCCAAGACCGACGAATTCAAGGCCAGGATAGAGAAGAGTAGGCTAGCCCATGCGGACAGCATGACTGAGATGTGGGATCTGTACAAGAACGCCACGGCCCCCGATGAAAAAGAGAGGCTGAAACGCAAGTACCGCGATCTTAAGAACGAGATATTCAGGGATGTCCTGCCTGAGGCGTTTGCGGTCGTTCGCGAAGTTGCCAAACGCACCGTAAAGATGCGCCACTTCGATGTCCAGCTTATGGGCGGCGTAATACTTCACCAGGGTAAGATCGCAGAGATGGCCACCGGAGAAGGCAAGACCCTGGTAGCGACACTTCCCGTATATCTTAATGCACTTACAGGAGAAGGCGTCCATGTTATCACCGTAAATGATTACCTGGCCAAAAGGGACAGGAGCTGGATGGGGCCCATATATGAATTTTTAGGCCTGTCGGTCGGCGTCATATATCATGACGTAAACCAGGAAGAAAGAAGAAAGGCATACGCCTCCGACATTACCTACGGTACCAACAACGAATTCGGATTCGATTATTTAAGGGACAACATGGTGGTCAATAAGGACGATATGGTCCAGCGCGGCCACAACTACGCCATAGTGGATGAGGTCGACTCTATCCTGGTAGATGAATCGAGGACGCCTCTCATCATATCAGGACCCGCCGAAGAATCTACCGATAAATATTACACCATAAATAAGATAATCCCGCGCTTAAAAGGGAAGATCACTACCGACAAAGAGGAGATCGACGCCAAATATAAAGGCGTAGATATAGAGAAGGGCATAGATTATGTGGTAAACGAAAAGAACCATACGGTGAATCTGACCGAGGAAGGTGTGCTAAAGTGCCAGGGATTGCTCGGGGTCCAGAACCTATACGACGATATACAGTCTGAATGGGAACATCACATAAGGCAGGCCATAAGAGCCCACGCTCTCTATAAAAGAGATGTGGACTACGTAGTCAAGGACGGCGAGGTACTGATAGTCGATGAATTCACCGGACGCCTCATGCCGGGCAGGCGATGGTCTGATGGACTACATCAGGCAGTTGAGGCAAAGGAGAATGTAAAGATAGAGCGCGAGAACCAGACGCTTGCAACTATCACATTCCAGAACTACTTCAGGATGTACAAAAAATTAGCCGGTATGACCGGAACTGCCGAGACGGAAGCCGTAGAATTCTCAAAGATATACGGCCTCGATGTCGTAGTGGCCCCTACAAATAAGCCGTTGACGAGGTCCAACCATCCGGACGTTATATACAAGACCGAACGCGAAAAATTCAATGCCGCATGCAAGGAGATTGCCGAGCTATATAAGGTCGGCAGACCCGTCCTCGTAGGAACAATCTCCATAGAAAAGTCGGAGGTTTTGAGCACCCTCTTAAAGAGGATGAGTATCCCGCACCATGTGCTTAATGCAAAATATCACGAGATGGAAGCAGAGATAATATCCAAAGCCGGTCAGAGGTACGCTATCACTATAGCTACGAACATGGCAGGACGCGGAACGGATATAGTGTTGGGCGACGGTGTCGCGTCTTTAGGCGGCCTTCATGTTCTCGGCACCGAGCGGCATGAGGCCCGCCGCATAGATAATCAGTTGCGCGGCCGCTCAGGCAGGCAGGGTGATCCGGGATCGAGCAGATTTTACCTATCTTTAGAAGACGACCTCATGAGAATATTCGGATCCGACAGGATAAAATTGATAATGGAGAAGCTGGGCATGGAGGAAGGCCAGGAGATACAGCATGGCTTCATAACCAAGGCGATATCGACGGCCCAGAAGAGGGTGGAGCAGCATAATTTTGAGATAAGAAAACATTTGTTAGAGTACGATAACGTAATGAATAGGCAGAGAGAGGTCATATACGACGAGAGGCGCAAGGTCCTCTTCGGACAGGATCTCAAGAGCTATATACATGAGCTCATGGAAGAGATCGTGGACTTTGCCATAGATACTTATCTGAATGAGAAACTGAGGGCGGACCAATGGGATTTTGAAGGCTTCAGGCAGTATCTAGACTTGAGGTTCTTCATAAAGACCAAAGATATCAATTTTGAAGAGATGAGGATAGCCGAAGTAAAAGATACGGTCCTCGAGATGATGAGAAAGATGTACGAAGAGAAAGAGAAATCACTCGGCGAACAACTGGCCCGGCACCTTGAACAGATGATACTCCTCCAGGTCATAGATACGCGCTGGAAGGATCACTTGTATGCTATGGACAGCCTGCGTGAAGGTATAGGCTTACGCGCTTACGGCCAGCGGGACCCATTAATAGAATATCAGCATGAAGGTTACGCGATGTTCATGGATATGATAGACAGGATAAAAGAGGAGACACTCGAGTACCTCTATAAAGTCAAGGCAGTGAAGGAAGAAAAGCTCCCGGGGGTATTCGATACGAAGCGCCAGCAGCTGGTCCATGAGGAGAAGACCCAGTTCGAGGGCGTGAAATCCGGCCCCGCGACGGCAGAGTCTCACGCATATGAAGGCCAGCTTCCGGAGGAGCCGGTCCATACATTCAAAAGGGAAGAGCCGAAGGTCGGCAGGAACGATCCCTGCCCCTGCGGTAGCTCAAAAAAATATAAAAAATGCTGCGGAAAATAAAATTTTTACTTGCTGAGATCTCGGCGTTACTTCTTATTCTCTCTTTCCCGGGTTTTAATCTATGGATCTGTGCCTGGTTTGCGTTCATCCCCTTATTCTTCGCTTTAGAGAACCAGAAACCCCTTAACGCATTTTTACTATCCTATCTTACGGGATTCATATTTTTCCTTGGCACGATCTATTGGCTCATCCATGTAAGCCTGCCCGGCATGATCATCGTGGCGGCGTATCTCGCGCTCTACTTTGGATTTTTTGGACTTATAGTCAATAAGGGAGCGCGGCTCACGATACTCGAAAGACTATTCTTGATCCCTGCAGCGTGGGTGGCGCTCGAATGGGCGCGCTCATACGTCTTCACCGGTTTTGGCTGGGCGTTATTGGGGTATTCGCAGAGCTCCAATCTGCCGATCATACAGATAGCCGATGTATCCGGGCCATACGGAGTGAGTTTTCTTATCGTAATGTTCAACGCTGCGGCTTTCTTCACTATAAAAAATTTCCGCGACAGGAACGAACGCCTGATTCCGGTAGTTATGACAGCCATCCTCATGATAGCGGTATTAGGATACGGGTTATTAAGGCTCAATAATGTATTCACCGGGGAAAAGATCAAAGTCTCCGTTGTGCAGGGTAATATTCCCCAGGACCAGAAGTGGGATGAGCGCTTTGTCACAAAGATAATAGATAAGTACAGCGCCCTTACCGTGTCGGCTGCCGCCGATAAGCCCGACCTCATAATATGGCCCGAAACATCCGTCCCCGGATTCATCGAAGACCAGAATAGCCTATTGGGGTGGGTGAGAGGCCTCATAAAACTTACGGATGTGCCGCTATTGGTAGGAGCCCCTAGATACGAACACGTCACCGGCCGCGAGCTTTACTACAACAGCGCATTCCTTTTTCTGAAAGACGGCTCGATCGCTAACCACTATGACAAGATGCATCTCGTGCCCTTCGGAGAATATGTGCCTCTGCAGAAGCTCTTCTTCTTCGTCCAAAGGTTTGCGCCGCGCCCCATAGGAGATTTTGTGGGAGGGAAAGAGTTTACGGTATTACGATTCCCGGTAGAAAGGTCCGTAAAAGAGACCGATCACAACTGGAAGCTTATGAAGAGGGTGGGTTTCGGATGCCTCATATGTTTTGAGGATATATTCCCGGACTTGGCTCGGGGGTTAGTAAAGAATAATGCCGGATTTCTCGTTAATATAACCAACGATGCGTGGTTTGGAAGGTCGAGCGCCGCATACCAGCATGCCCAAGCCTCAATATTCAGAGCGGTGGAGAACAGGGTCAACGTAATAAGAGCCGCGAATACAGGGCTGTCATGTTTTATAGACCAGAAAGGGCGCGTCGTCTCGAAAGTCTCGGCAGATGGCAAGGATCTCTTTATAGATGGATTTAAAGCGCATGAGATCGTCCTGTCCAGGACGAGGACTGTATATACGGCCTATGGAGACGTATTCGCCTATCTATGCATATTCTTTACGGTATTTTATCTATCCCGCTATATAAGAAGAGGGGCTCATAAATGAGATCTTCGGCCAAGCTTTTAATAGTATTATCGTTAGCGATATCGCTTTATGGCTGCGATTCTAACCAATATCAGGCTGTGACCGGCCCGGACGGTGCCTTATACCGCTTTGATAAAAAGACCGGCTCTTTGACCATCATGATAAAAGATAAAGGCAGGCAAGCTGCGGCCGAACCACATAAAGCCGAAGCTGCGAAAGAGGAGCGCGATCAAGCGCTTGATAAGCCGGTCAGCTGGAAAGAGTCTAAGTATCCCGGTAAGGACCTGAAGGCAAAATTTGAGATGGTCTGGAGGGAAGGCAAACTCTGCTATAAATTTTCCGTATATCCTTATAAGTCGCTCGAAAAAGCGTTCGCCAGAAAAAAACAGGACTACATATACAGCCTGATGAAGCCGGGCTTTAACGTGGAGCTTCTGGATAAGGACGGATTTTTAGTTAAAGAGATAAAGATAAGCCTGTGGAGCATGTCTAAAGTCGACGACGATAACGGCGTTGCGAAAGAGCTCGTCCTTAATTCGCAGACTGACTGCACCGGGCAATCGTATAGCTCTATAGGCGGATGTGTGATAAAATGGGGCATTGAGAGCGAAATGATCGAGGATGACAACAGCGATTACATAAAGAGCTCTCCGATAAAAAGTGAGAAGTAAAAGGCAGGTGATCATGTTAAAGAATATACTCGCGATATCTCTTATAATCTTTCTCACCGCATCTATCCCGGCTTATGCCGAAGAGTCGGACCCTTCCAATGCTGAAGGATACTTCAAGCGCGCGAATATTTATGAAAGCGAAGGATCTGACGATAAGGCTATCTCCGATTACAACCGGGCGATAGACCTTAAGCCCCGTTATGCCGAAGCCTTAATAAACAGGGGCATAGTCTATTACAAAAAAGAAGAGTTCGAAAGAGCGATACTCGATTATACAAAAGCCCTCGAACTGGATCCGTCGTACGTCGAGGCCTACGCGAATATAGGATTGGCCTATGCGAGGTTGGGTCAATACGATCAGGCCCTGTATTACTACACCAAGGCCATATACGAACACGATGACGATCCTTCTCTATACGTGGACAGGGGCAAGGTCTATAATGAAAAAGGTATGCGAAAAGAGGCGATGGCAGATTTCAATAAAGCCCTGAAGATCGATGTCAAGAGTTCGGACGCCTACCTTAACAGGGGTCTTACGTACGCGCGTGAAGGAAAGTTCGAACTGGCCATAGCGGATTATGGGATATCGATAGAGCTCGATCCGAAGAATGCCGAGAGCTATCTGTCCCGGGCCATCTCCTACGCGAACAAGATGGATCCCGATAATGCTATGGCCGATATTGAGAAGGCTATTGAATTAAATCCCCGGTATCCGGAAGCGCACCTGAACAGGGCAAACCTACATTTTAACCAGGGTCAGAACGATGCCGCCATTTCAGATTACAATAAAGCCCTGGAATTGAACGGTCAATATGCCGAAGCATACTTTAACCGCGGCGTGGTCTACGCCAGGCAGAACGATCATACGCAGGCGATATACGATTACACTAAAGCGATAGACTTAAGGCCCGATTGCAGCGAAATATTCTTTAACCGCGCCAACGCTTACTTAAGCCGCGGTGATTACGACAACGCCATATCAGATTTTACAAAGAATATAGATGCTAACCCCAGGGATATAGATCCGTACATGAATCGCGGTATAGCCTACGCCCGCAAGGGTTCTTCCAACGAGGCGATAGAGGATTTTAATAAAGTCCTGTCCATAGATCCAAAGTTTGCGCAGGCCTTCTTTAATATAGCTTTGGTACACGACAGCAAGATGCAGTATGAAGATAGCCTGAAATTCTACGCGAAGGCGATAGAGGCTAACCCCAAATATATCGAGGCGTTCCTAAACCGCGGCATCGTATATTCGAACAGGACCCAGTACGAGCAGGCCATCGCGGATTTCAATAGGGCTATCTCCGTCGACCCCAAGAACCCCGAAAGCTATTTTAACCGCGGGCTCGTCTACGATAATCAGGGAAAATATGCTCTGGCCTTGTCGGACTATAATAAATTCATCGAGCTCAATCCCAACCATATGTCCGGCTACATAAATCGCGGGATACTCAATGTGAAGAGATCTCTCTATGACAAGGCTATAGAAGATTTTGACAAAGCCATACAGTTAAATCCGCAGTCCGCCAACGCTTACTTCAATAAAGCCCTCGTATCGGAAAAGGCGGGGCGCGTCAAAGACGCCATAGAGGCCTATAAGAACTTCATAAAATTCGCCACGCCGCAGTTGGCCAATTACGTAGAGGGGGCGAGGGACCGTATCGAAGAGCTTGAGCGGGTGGCGAAGTCGTGATGACACACCTCGACTCTTCTATTTGTTAAAAACGCATAATTAATTTGACAAATCATCAAATCTGTAGTATCCTTCCATCTTGGAGCTTTAAGCTAAGAAGATGGAAGAATGCCTGCAAAATAACGATCGCTATCTCATAGAAGCCTGCATTAATAAAGACCTTGCCGCGTGGTCAGTCCTGGTAAATAAGTATTCCGGGCTCATCTACGTATCTGTCGAAAACCGCCTCAAAAAATACGGCCTCGATGCGTCCAGCCATGATATCGAAGATATAAAGCAGAATATATTTTCAGATATCTGGACCAACGGCAAGCTTTCACATATCGTGAACCGTGACGATATATCGTATTGGATCGCTATCCTTTCGGGAAACGCGGCCATAGAACACTTTAGGTCCAGAGAAGCGCGCCTGCTCAATAATGCCGTATCGCTCTCACATACAATAGACGACAAGGAGCTGGGCGAAATATTCCCATCGGGCATTCCAGGACCAAACGATGAACTGGCGCGGGCCGAGATGGAAGAGAGCCTAGAGCTCGCGATAGAGTCGCTGCCCGCGAGCGAGAAGCTCATTATAAAACTGTATCTTATTCATGGTAAGAAGTATCACCAGATCGCCGAATTCTTGAGCCTGCCGACCAGCACGGTCTCGAGCCATATAAAGAGGGCAAAAGAGAAGCTTAAAGAGGCGCTGAAAGATAATATGAGGGGCGAAATATGACAGATCTTAAATATGCATTAGGCGCTCATCCTAAAGAATCAGAATTGGCCGATTATCTTAGCAACACCTTGACCAATGAGCGAAGGAAGGGTGTAGAGGACCACATAGCGTGCTGCGATAGTTGTCTGGAGAGCGCGGTATCGGCGCATGAATCGGTTAAAAAATTTAAAAAAGGGAAACCCGGGTCTATGAAGAGAATAAATATATTTCTTTTACTGGCGATAATCTCATTTACGTTATCTTTTATATTCCGGGATTATTTTCTGCAATTTCTCACAGCTACCATACTTTTGGGCGCAAAGTGGATATCCGATGCCAAGTCCACAAAGATGCTCGTCATGATATATGAGGCTTGGAAGAAAGGTGGTGAGAAGGAAGCGTCCCGCATATTGAGCTCCCTCGATAAAGACCCCAAGAACAGGCTTTAAAAATACCCTATAAAAAAAAGAAGAAGGGCCGCTTAACCTTCTATCGGAAGAGGACTCATGTAACCGGCCTTCTTATCTTTCGATCGCCTCCCGTTATGGGTTTTGTTGGCCGATCCCGGTAGGCTACTCTTTCTTTGGAGCAGCCTCGGTCAGCTCTTCTTTCGAAGAACCGCCGCCTTTAACTCCCGAGAGGTTAAGCTCCTCTCTTCTTCTACTATTAAGTCTACCACATACCAAACAAAAAGCAATCCCTTAAACCTTCCTTTTTCGTTTTTAACACGCCCATACGACTCTCCGTCGATAAAATTAATTATTTTAAAATAGTTTGCAACAATTTCGCCTCTTTTTCCGTCTTATAGTATATGAGGACAGAAGGGGGGTGATTAAAATGGTCAAGGAAGATATGAGACTCGAAGTATCGAGGCTTCATAAGCTTGACGGCAGCGGAGCGACTAAGGCGTTTTGCGATCTTTCAATATTTGACAGCTTTGTTATAAAGGGCTTGAGAGTGGTTGAAGGAGAGAAGGGCCTGTTCGTAAGCATGCCGAGCGAGGCGGGTAAGGACGGCAAATGGTATAACACCGTCATTCCGCTGAACAGAGAAGTGAAGGACGAAGTGGAGAAGTTCGTCCTCGAAGCGTACGGAGGTTAAACAAGATGGGCCGGGAGAGGAAGATGACGGGAGCCGCCGGAGAAATAATAGCCTCTAGCTTCTTAAAGAAGCTTGGCTACAGGATCTTAAGATCCAATTTCCGGACTCCTTTCGGTGAGATAGATATCGTCGCAAAGCATAAGGGGGTAATAGTCTTTGTCGAAGTGAGATCTAGGACCACATCCTCTTTCGGCCCTCCGTACCTTTCCGTGACAAGGATAAAGCAGACACATATCATAAAGAACGCATTATCTTACATGAATAGGCATCGGATAATAAATGCCTGTTGGCGAATAGATATTGTTTCAGTCAAGATGGACCGTGACCGGAAATTGGAATCGATCGAATTGATAGAGAACGCCGTGGAAGATGATCATATATAAGGAGAAGAGCGATGGTCTCAAGGATATTTTCGAGCTGTGTAATAGGTATAGACGCATATGAAGTGACCGCCGAAGTCGATATAGGCTCTGGGTTACCGGGATTCAATATAGTGGGGTTGCCGGATGTGGCTATCAAGGAATCGCGTGACAGGATCAAGGCGGCCATAAGAAACTCCGGATTCTCCTTTCCCGCCAAGAAGATAATAGTCAACTTAGCGCCCGCCGACATAAAGAAGGAGGGGGCGTCGTTCGATCTTCCCATAGCGCTGGCGATCCTTTCCACCGAAGATGTTATAGACTCGTCTCTGTTGCAAGAATATGTATTTTTAGGCGAACTATCCCTGGACGGTAAAGTTAAGCCTGTTAACGGGGTGCTTCCTATAGCAATGGCGCTGAAAGATATGGGAAAAAAATATCTGATCGTACCAAAAGAGAACTCAAAAGAAGCGGCAGTGGTCAGAGCCATCGGGGCCTATCCGGTAGATAATTTAAAAGAGGTGGTCGATTTTTTAAATAAGAAATTATCGATAAAGCCCGAGGATCTCGATATCGAAGTGGCGTTCAAAAGAAATTCAAGATACAAGATAGATTTTAGCGATGTTAAGGGTCAGGAGCACGTGAAGCGCGGCCTCGAAGTGGCCGCCGCGGGCTGCCACAACATCCTGTTGATCGGTCCCCCGGGGTCGGGCAAGAGCATGCTTGCGAAGCGGCTCACGACCATATTGTCGGAAATGACCCTTGAGGAGGGGTTAGAGACCTCCCAGATCCACAGTGTGGCCGGGATCCTTCCCGCCAACAAATTCCTGGTAGGCACGCGCCCCTTTCGCTCGCCGCATCATACTATTTCTGACGCGGCTTTATTGGGCGGGGGGACTAATCCTGTGCCAGGCGAAATAAGCCTCGCTCACAACGGCGTGCTCTTCATGGACGAGCTTCCTGAATTCCGGCGCAATGTCCTTGAGGTATTGAGGCTACCCATGGAAGACGGCTCCATCACCGTGGCAAGGGTCGCGAATACCGTTACGTACCCGGCGAAGTTTATGCTTGTGGGCGCGATGAACCCCTGCCCGTGCGGACACTTCACCGACCCTAAGAGGGAATGCCACTGCTCGCCCATCAAGATACAGAACTATTTGTCAAAGATATCGGGGCCTCTCCTGGACAGGATCGATATACATCTCGAGGTGCCGAGGCTCAAGTATGAACATCTCACCGATAAAAGGCGCGGCGAGCCATCGGAGGAGATCAGGAGGCGGGTCGATAAAGCCCGCGAGGTCCAAAAGAGTCGTTATAAAAAAGACGGCATTATATTTAACGCTCACCTGGAGTCGAAGGAGCTGGAACGATACTGCTCGCTGGACAAAGAGGCCCAGGAGCTGTTGAAGCTTGCGATCCTCGAGCTCGGGATCTCGGCACGGGCTTACGACAAGATATTGAAGGTGAGCCGGACCATCGCCGATCTTGACGGCAAAGAGATCATTGAAACCCACCACATCTCCGAGGCTATCTCATACCGTAGTCTGGACAGGAATTTATGGGGATAACCATAAAAAGCTCGGATTATAAGAAGTTCTTTAGCGAGATCAAAGATCGTATTGTTCAGGCGCGTTACGAAGCCTATCGCTCTGTTAATAAAGAATTGATCTCGCTCTATTGGGATATTGGCAAGAGGATCGTTGAAAAACAGGAGCGTCTGAAATGGGGTGAGGCTGTTGTTGAGCAGTTGTCCGCAGACCTGCAAAGGGAGTTTGCCGGAGTGAAGGGGTTTTCCAAAGAAAGCCTTTGGCGAATGAGGAAGCTTTACGAAACGTATCGTGCAACCCCAAAACTGTCAACACTGTTGACAGAATTATCCTGGTCGAACAATCTTCTTATTTTGAATAGGACCCATACTCCTGAAGAAAGAGAGTTTTACTTAAAAACATGTATTCGTGAGCGCTGGAGCTTTCGAGAGCTGGAGAGTCAGTTGGATTCCGCTTTGTTTGAGCGCTATATGCTTTCCAGGAAGCCCCAAACGATTGTAGCTAAAACAAAAGAAAAGGATCCGCTGGCGCATTTTAAGAATGAATACTTTCTTGATTTTCTTGGCCTTCAGGATGGGTTTTTAGAGAAAGACCTGCGCAAGGCTATCGTTGGTAATTTGAGACAATTTTTCCTTGAGTTTGGCAGAAACTTTACATTTGTTGGAGAAGAGTATCCGGTTGTTGTTGGCGGAGAGGATTTTAAGATCGACCTTGTTTTTTATCATCGTGAATTGCGTTGCCTTGTGGCGGTGGAGCTCAAGATCGGCGCGTTTAAACCGGAGTATGTCGGCAAGATGCAATTTTATCTTGCAGCGCTCGACCGTAAGATAAAGCTCGAGCATGAGAACCCTTCGGTCGGGCTCATTTTGTGTAAAGACCATAATAGGGAGGTGGTAGAAATTGCGATGAGCCGGGCGGCTTCTCCGATGCAAATTTCGCTTTATAAGACAGAGATCATCGATCAGCGATTACTGAAGAGACGATTACATGGTTTGCCGGTACCTTAATGATGTTATGTTTAAGCTTACTGAAGAAGAGCGGGCTTTAAGGTGCCATTTTGGCACCTCCAATTCGGTTAACCTGACAAATCTAACCAGGTTAGAATGAGGGGGGTTAGCTTATGGCTGTAACTGTAACTCATGGAAAGCGAGAGCGTTTTAACTTTAAAGATGCGATATGCCACATCACGATAAGATGTAATAATAGAGAAAATTTGTTTAAAAATGATTGTGATTTTATACGATACAGAGAAATCTTAAAAAAATGCAAAGAGAAGCTGAATTTTCTCTTACATGACTACGTAATTATGCATAATCATACCCACCTACTTGTCAAATTAGTAGAAACTGATAATATATCGATTATCATGCATGCGATAAACAGGTGGTATGCGCGGTGGTATAATGAGCATTACGACCGTAAGGGGCATTTTTGGGAAGACCGCTTTTACGGAGAATTAGTAAAAGATGATACTCAGTTACTTGCGGTTATGCGTTATATAGACTTGAACCCCATCAGGGCAGGTTTATGCAAGAATCCAACCGAATGGCGTTATTCAGGAGCGCGTGCTTATTTAAATGTAGAAAAAGATGACTTGATAGATAAATCTGAAGCATATATGAACTTAGGCATAACTAATGAAGAAAGACAGAAGGCCTATTCGTATATTTTTCCTTTTAACCTGGCAAATCTAACCAGGTTAGAATGAGGATCTTGACGGCAAAGATATCATCGAAACCCACCACATCTCCGAGGCGATATCATACAGAAGTCTCGACAGGAATCTGTGGGGGTAGATACAACCGGTCGCAATTTGCGACCGGTTCAATAAAATTGGAGGTGCCAATTTGGCACCTCCAAAAAAGGTAAGCATGGTAAGTA
>Ga0268280_1000469_pt1 | contig 34176 bp, 26 predicted proteins | sample saktaG_9_FD_190139 | JGI IMG/M metagenome (GOLD analysis project Ga0268280, IMG submission 190139) | Saline water microbial communities from Sakinaw Lake, British Columbia, Canada - sak_2011_5_24_40m | ecosystem: Environmental > Aquatic > Non-marine Saline and Alkaline > Saline ...
AGAATTTGTCCTAAACAACTCATTCTATAAAACTCATAGCGATATGCAAAATGCTTGGAACGACTTCATCACGTATCGCAATAAAAGAAACTCAAAACACAAGAAATCTTAATTGGATCGGCACTAGAACGGGTCTCGTTGGAAATACAGGTTTAGCTTCTTTAGATGTCAATGATTTCTTCCACTCGTCGTATTCTTTCCGATGTTCGCGTACTACAGCAGCATCCTCAGGAGAAATCCCAAGTGCTTCAGCATGACTTTTTTCGGCTGCCCTCGCTTTTTCGTCTGTATCATCAACGTCTCCCACATCCCTGATTGAAAACAATTCAATTAAGTACTCTGAGTATAACAATTCCTCTGATAGTTCATTAACCGTGACATCTGTTGGTTTTCTAATGGAACCATCCTTTGTTAGTATCCATTCAGCCTCACGGAGAAAGGTAATAAAACTTGATTCAATGATTTTCTCCTGCCAACGACGATAAAACCATTTATACCGTCCGTTGCATAAACCTTTATTGTCCGGTAAGAGATTGTTCAGAAGATGCCATAGCAGAACAGCAAGATTCTTTTGCGCCTCTGGTGAATCAATCCTTTGCAATCTATCAATAATGTTATCTAAACCATCTAATTCATAGTTAACATATTCATCTCTATATTTTGAATATTCACGACTGACATCAGAATGTCCTTTCTTATCGGTCTGAAGAATCCGAGGAAGGATAGCAACATCAATATCCTTTAGAATATCGAGATTTTGTTTTGTCACAGTCTCGGCTACAAACCATCTTTCTACAATCTCTCCAAAATAGTTGCGTAAATCTGCATTATCGAAATAAACATCGGAGGGTTTCTTAAACGAGAATCCTCCCTTTTGATCTACCGATCTTATAAAAGGTGTCTGCTTTGCTGTGTTAATAACTCTTCTCTTCCCGGCATCAGAATCGGAATTAATTGCACGGATAAATTTTTGAAAATCACCATTGTGTTCTTCGGCAGAAATGGTTTGAGATTCTTCTTTTAAGTATTTGGGGAATACTCTTTCAATGATGTCATCATATACGTCAGGCGTTGAAAGCCCAAGTCTTTTTAGGAAGTCTTCGGCCTGAGTGTCTTTAAGTATCTCCCGTTTTACAATTGGGAAATCAGTATTTTCGGGTGGGGGCAAAAATGCCTGTGGTGTTGTACCATCGGATTTAAATGGTACCACATTTTTCCCGTCTTGTAGCCTTAGAATAGGCTTTGTGCGGAGGATTCCACTGGGGTCAGTACTCCACCGAGGGGCGCGCCATAAAGCCTGCCGATCGTCTAATAGGAACTTATAGAAATCTACAAACCATTCATCTGCTTGAACTGCAAAAAACTGCTCGTTGACCATACGTGCAAAAACATCTGGAGTATATTCCTTGACATCCAATTCCTTGACTAAATAAGTCCATAGATCTCTATTTTGATTCTCGGTTATTTCTCCAACAAGCCATTTGATAGGATAATCAACTTTGAATAGCGAACGAAGTTGTTCATAATTCAAAAGTTGTCTAAGCTCTGCTGGACGCGCAAGTATGGCATTAGAAGCCGCGACAAAAGTGCCATCATCACTTGGCAACAGTTCGTGGCTCTTAAGAGTATCTTTCACCATAGTGACAATTGGAAAAAACATCCCATCTTCCTGAAAATCATTTATCCTAATTGGCAATGATTCCAGCAATGACACCGAAATTAAATCCATGGTTTTGAGACATTCGAGAGAATCGATGAGCAATCGTGCAGTCTCTGCCACAAGTTTTCCATTCCACTCATCGCTCTTAGGGATATTGTCACGTGAAGGTGTTGTTCTGTATGGTCCTTGAATAAGAAAACCAAATCTTGTTTCCTTTTCAGTCGGGAAGTACACGATCAGAGGAGAATTCTTTACTCTTGATATTTTTTCTGCCTTTGTTTTATTATCTGTTTCAAGTTGGAAACCAACTTCAACAGGAACAGAAGTGCTTCCGTCGGGAACCATCACAATTCGTTCAAAAATAAGCCAGCGCTCATTCTCTTCGAGGTCTTTATTCTGACCCAGAACCGTTACTTGTCTAGCAGTTTGCCTTTTACTCTCCTCCCGCAAATAAACACCGCCTGTTTGATCGGGCAATTTGAATTCAATTTCTTGGATCTTCCGAAGGAATAGAAGAGTCCTCGCACTCAGATTGCGAAGCCTTGCAGCTATCTCGCTGTTGGCTATCTCGGCAGTAACATTATTGGCGTCAAAAGGGAAAACAAAAAGGGTCGTCCAAGGATCCCGAATCTCTTTAGGTGCAACTCCCTGCGGACGGACATAATGAATGATTTTGAAATGCTCATCCCCGGAATGGACTTCGGGACTAGAAGAGTATGCGTACACTGATTTGAAGCCAATCCCAAACTTTCCAATCTGCGTCAGATCTTCTGATTTGGTGCCTTCGCCAACTCCACAAACTCCCCGAACGTCTTTCTCGTCGAAAAGACGGCCATTGTGCCAAACTTCTAACCTGTCATTCCATAACTGGAAAAGAATACGACTGCCATTTGTGTCCTCAGCATTTTGTAAGAGCTCAAAAATGAAGTGTGTTCTATCTGTATAGAGGCGACCAAGGAATGACAAGTGGCGTGTTCCTTCACCATACTCCTTGAGATTGTCAGCCATTATTTGATTGTAATTACTAGGCATTTGAACCATTCCCCTCTATCTGAAGTAAACCATACGCAATTGGTTCGATGGTTACATCTGCTTTTTCCATCGCAATCTCGATTTCTTGGATTCTTCTCGCGTAGTCTGCCCCTGCAGCAGAAATTTGTGAGATCCGCATACGCTGTATCTTTTCATCAGTCGCTCCATTCAGCTGTTCATTCAGAAGAGATATACGAGCCCTGTGACTTGTGGTCAAACTTTCTCTTCGATATCGAGCTAGTTCCTGAGTTCGTTGCTGATGATCAATTCGTGATTTTGACCAAAGCCGATAATGGTGTTCATCAAGCTCTGCCCAATCTTGCTCGTCCAGTTGAGGGACCTCAGTTATTCCAACATCCACAGCCTGCTCAAGAAGAGAATTAAGATGTAGTGTAAGAATTTCAGATGATGCAACTGGCCTTAAGATAAGATCTTCTCTGATTCCATAAAACTGCCATTGATAAATGGCAAATTTATACTTCCCAGGAGATACCACATTGCTAGACACCTTCAGTGTTGTAAAGATCCTTCCTTTCTTTCCGAGTGCGTAGGCTGCTTGTTTTACCAATGGATGAAGTGGCATGATGAAGGAAACTTCTTGATGTTTTGTTGCTACCCCGGAATCAAAGGTTACGGCCAAGTGTTGATTGCCGCCCTTTAACCAGTTCTCCCACTCCCGATATACTATTGTATTTTGGCGTGGGATCTTTTGATAATCTTGTAGTAGAACATTGCGCGCCTCCTGTGAAAGGCGAAGTGTTTTGAGATCCTTTTCACCGAGTAGGAATTCCTGTTCTTTTTCTACAACTTCTTTGAGATAAAGAGATATAAGTCTCTTAATGGATATAGAGGATAACCAGAAGCTGGACGCTTCTTCAATTTCTTTGTTCAATTGCTCTGCTGGAAGGCGTATTCCAAATAGCTCGCGTTGCCGCTGTTCTAGTTCTTCCTGCTCTTGAACTAATCGAATACTGTTGTCAGCCAATTGCTGCAACTTGATTTTTCTCTCTTCCTCAGTCAGTGAAAGGTTCTCGGCGATATTTTTTATTTGTTTCGTGATATCTCCAATAATCTCTTCGCTACCCCCTAGGGCGTTGTTAAATACTCCAATCCGTACAAGACATCGCTCATAAATTTCTGCATCGACTGTACCTGGAGTGATAAGGTTGATGATCGCGACACTTTCACTCTTTTGTCCATTTCTATCAATACGACCGATGCGTTGTTCGATACGCATAGGGTTCCATGGAAGGTCATAGTTGACAATGCAATCGCAAAATTGATAGTCCAGACCTTCACATCCAATTTCTGAAAACAATAGAATATCGATTGTATTTTCCTGTTCTCGGGGGAGCTCAAACCTGTTTCGCATTTCCATCCGTTCTTCATCCGGAGTCCCCCCGTGTACCATTCCAATGCGATAACCGTCATTGCGAAGATGATCATAGAGATAACTCAGGGTATGCCGAAAACTGCTAAAAAGGATAAGCTTGTTGTTGGGTAAAGATTGCTTGTCTCTTACTATCTTCTTTAACGCATCCAGTTTTGGATCGACGGAATCGAGGGTACGGGCTTTTTGAAGAACCGATTGAATCTGTGACTCAATGCTACTAACAGCTTCTAACGTAGGCATGGCACTAGAATCGTCTGCTTCATCCCATGCTAATTCATCAATATGACGATTTAATATTTCTTCAAGCATAGGAGCCAGACCAAAAAGACAACTTGCTGCTTGCCGTCTGATGGTAGTCATCATAAATTTTACGTTGATATCCTCATGCAGCCGCCGAAAAATTTCTGCCTGTACTTGCAAGAGTTCATCATGCAGTTCCGCTTGGCTGGGAGTGAAGTCAACAGCAACAGTTTCGGGACGTCGTATAGTAAAATCTCCAATGTCCCGTCTGCGGGTTCTGCTAATGATCCCTGAGAATGTGTGCAACGATTCTAAATCCTTAATGAGTTGCACTCGCTCTTCTAAGGAAATATTTTCTCGGATGAGTAATTGCCTTACACGATTGAACTCTGGATTATTCTGCAGGATAGCCTGCCCCCATGCGGTGGATGCGGCATCTTCAAGAGCTTTATGCGCCTTTTTATTCCATTCTTCCTCATGTGCACGCGCAAATGCAACAGCCTGATTAATAAATGGATTCGGCTCAGCCATATGCTCAAAACTCTCTTTGTCAATAATAAGATCAGGCCGAAGAGTGGTTAAAAGTGTAAACAGATCATGACTTCCAAGCTGAATAGGAGTTGCAGTCAGAAATATTGCTGCCTCAGCATGGTCACAAAAGAACCTGACTGCTTTATAAGCGAATGTGTCCTGATTTCTAATATGATGCGCTTCATCAACTATGACGAGATCAAACCGTGGTGGGGGGTCTAAATCAAGGAGCCCTCTTTTATGCTTCCTCTTATCATTGCGGTCAGTGCCATAAAGGAGAGTTTCATCAAATAGCGAATAAGGAACAATGACTCTTTGATATTGGTCCGGCCAAGAACCATCCATATCCATTTCATTGATACAGTACCTCATTAATTTGCCGTCAAGATGGATGAAACGCTCTTCAAAACGCCTCATCTCAGATTGCCATTTTCGCTCTGTAATCAGAGGGCGCGGACAAATGATCAAAATAGATCGGACATCACGTCTTGCTTGTATCTCACGGAGAATTAATCCTGCCTCAATAGTCTTGCCAACACCGACACCATCAGCGACTAATAACCGGGGACGGTCAGAACGAATGAACTTTAAAACTGGTCTAAATTGATAAGGAATGAAATCGACACGAGCCGCATTCAAAGAGTAAAGTGTAGACAAGCCAGGGAATCGTATTTGCTGCGAAGTCAATTGTGCATGGAATTGATCACATACCATAAAATGAAAATCATCGGCTTTTTCTTTCACCGGCTGAATTTGCGAAGTGTAAAACAATTGACTCACACCATCTACAAAGACCTTGTATCTATTTTCAGGCTTACCAGGGAGAATTGTTACAATTGCTCCCTTAACACTTGGATTTGATCTTAGGCATACGATTTGTCCAAGAGCGAAGTCCTTAGATTCTTTCTGAACCATTGTTTGAGTTGGTTCTTCAATGCTAACAGAGTTTGATACGGGAAGATGTTTTGCGAGTAAGCCTGATTTCGTGATTCTTATCTCGTCTAGAAAAGCGCTGTCTGCATTGATGATTGAAGCAAACCTCTGCAAGGTATCCAAATCTCGGTAGACATCATCTTCTGGAAAGCTACCTGAAGCGGCATGAGCCCAACGATTGCGTATCGTTTGCATCTCTTTAACATAATGCCGTACTTCTGAGGGTAGGTGCAAGTTCGTCGATATCTGGTACCAATTCTGGTCGAGCACTCGAAGCAAGGCAGCGAGATCCAACGATGAGAGCGAATGTGTTTCTTTGTGTCCGAGTCTGCGTTGCTGCTGGAAGGAGAGGGTGTTGATGACCGCCTGCTGCCACCAATCTTCGAATAATGACGGTAGCACTTTTTCGAGAAATCGGTCGAGTTGTTCAACTACTTCGTTTAGAAGTTTGGTAACAGTAACTTGCGTGTGCATAACATCTGGCAATTGTGGCATATTATCCTACAGCTTTCCTTGTCTAGGTCGGTTTAATATCCTATGATATAAAACACTTTGTCATCTCAACTTTTATAGTTTCCTGCACAATACATCCGATCAATTAACGGAAATAATACTACCCATCTCATTATCGAGTTCTACCTTGATATAGTTATCAATCTCCTGCTGTAACTCTTCGACATGTGAGATGACGCCAACCACCCTATTTTCTTGTCGAAGTGATTTCAGGGCATCAAAAACGACTTGGAGGGATTCCTTATCCAATGTTCCGAAACCCTCATCAAGGAAGAAAAAGTTTTTATCACTATGGGCATATTGCTGGAGGTTATCAGCTAGAGCGAGTGCTAAAGAAAGCGATGCTTGGAATGTCTGGCCACCGGAAAGAGTTTTCACACTCCTCACTTTGCCATCGTTGAGAAAATCCCGGATCTGAAATGTGTTATCATCTCGCAATTCCAACCGAAGCCTTTGGCGGGTCAACTGAGTGAATCGGTGGTTTGCGATACCGCAGAGATTTTCTAAATAGATACGAGAAGCATAGTTAACAAATCCACCTCCACGGAACAATGTCTTTAATACTTTAATGTTTGCAGCTTTTAATTCGAGTTTTTCTCTTTTACTCTCAAGCTCAGCACGCTTCTTAAGGTTTTTGGTTAAATCTTTGATCTGCTTTTCCAATTGTCCAATTTCTTGGTCAATTGCCCTTATTTCACCTTTAAGTTGTTCTATCAACGTTTGAAGTTCTCGATGTTGATTTTCATCGTATTTTCGACCACCAACTTCATTTTGATATACGCCCAATTGGTCTTTTGCGGAAGATACTTTTTCATAATACGATCGAATCGATTCCTTCTCTGATTTAAGATTCAACTTATTAGCCAATACCTCTGTTACAATTTTGACATCCTTAATACCGGTCGATGTCAATCTATTTTTTAAGTCATCTTCGAGTGCGCTGAGTTGCTGTAAGCTCTTCTCAAGATTATTTTCTTCAACTTGAATTGTTCCTCTCAGGTTGCTTTGTTTTTCCTTTTGAGCCTTGCTTAATTTATCCAGTATTTTATACTGTTCTTCAAAGCTTTCAAATGCATTCCTAAGAATGGTGATTTCTTTTTTTATAGCACTGGATGTCCACTGATCAATCGATTCTTTATCATAAAGTTTTATCTGTCCAAATAGCGTTTTTCGCTTGCCATTGCTTTCGGAAATAGTATCGCTTAAAGTTTGATGTTCCTCTTTGATTGTTGCCAACGACTCATTAACTGAATCCAATGTCTCCTGTGCTTTTCCCCTTTGCTCCTCAATTGAAGCAATCCTTTTTTTCAGCGCTTCAGAAGATTTTATTTCGCTGTCTATTCGCTTCTCATCTTTTGTTGTATATCCTGACCACTCGAAAGATTGTTGATATTTTTCCCGATCTTCTTTTTTCTGATTTAAATCTTTTGACACCTTTTCCTGAGATTTTCTTTCGCCTTCGAGTTCAGAATTGAGCTTAACAAATTGCTGATTCAATTCTTGAATATCTTCAATATTCTTTTCTATTTTTTTATTTTCTCTTTGGAGAGACTCAACTTTCGTTTTGACACCTTTGCCGGCATATAAGTGAGGATGATGTTCTGATCCACATAATGGACAAGCTTCACCTTCCTTAAGCTCATCTGCAAAAGTTTCGAGCACCTCGGTTTTTCTCAAAAAATCGATTTCGTTTTGGTTCTTTCTTTGAGATAATTTGAGTTCTTTGACGGATCTATGAAAGACTTCGATTAATTCCGATAATGGAAGCTTTCTTTCTGCTATTGTTGTAAAGGATATTGCCGTAGGATTAGACAATAGTACCTTTATCTCACTTTCGAGTGTTTTTACATCACCAATTTTCTCGTTGAGAACCTCCTTTAATTCGTGAATCCGATCTTGAATTGTACTATTCTTATCTAACCATCGCTTTATCTCAAGGAGTTTCTTATCATCAGGCAATTCCTTCCGTAGTTGTTTAAGCTCGAATTCAAGTTGTTTCATACTAAGTATTTCTGATTCGATTATTTCTTTTTTCTCGGCAATATTCACTTCAAGCCTAGCACGTTTTGATTCAAATGATCTAATTTCTTTATCAATCCCTATGATGAGATCTATTGATTCAAGTTCCTTCCACCGAATTTCAAGCTGATGTCTTTGTTCATACTCGGGTTTTATCAATTCATATTTATTCTCTGTCAGAATCAATTCATCGCTAAGCTTATTTAGAGCATTACGATCGGTCTTGACCTTAATCTGATTTTCTGCAATCTGGTCATTCAATTCTTTGTGCTGCTTTAATATGTCCGGGAAAGTCTTTAAGCATATTTCATATTGTTCGACTTGTTTTTCTTTCTTTTGATATTGGGAGGAAAGACTTTCTAATTCCTTTAACTGGTCTTTTTGCTTCTCCATCTTGTTTATGAACAATCTGGTATCTTCCAACGTTTTTTCTGAGCGCATTGAAGCTTCCAGTTCCTCTGATTGCTTTGTACGTTTACCTCCAAGATCACCTTTTCGTATTAAAGCATCATCTATCATCGATTGATCGACATTCCCAATTTCAATCAATTGTCCCTTGATTCCTTCTAAAATTGTTGAGTTTTGTTTATCAATCAGATCGGTTTTCCTCGCAAGGTCATACCTTTCAAGATTGAATATTTCTTTCATCATTTGTGTTCGTTCAGATTCAGTCAACTGTAGGAATTCCTGAAATTTTCCCTGGGGAATGATGATTGTCCTTCGAAAATTGTCATAGCTAAGACCGATGATTCCTTCAATATCGTCACAATCGATAGGAACCCAGGTCTCACCTTCTTGTTTGTAGGCCTTACGGTCGAGAGCTTTCACTACATCAAAGTTTTTCTTGTCTCTTGTCCCCTTGACAGTGAAACGAAATGTATCTGCATTCATTTTCCCTGCCTTGAATATGAAATCAATGAATAGAGCATTGGACTTCAAATTCATCATATTATAATTGCGACCATCCTTAGCGTTTAACCGCTCCGTTTCACCATACAATGCATATGAAATCGCCTCAAGGATTGTCGATTTACCGCTACCAACTGGACCGAAAATACCGAATAAATGATTTTGGGTGAGATGAGTGAAATCGATTGTCTGTTGAGTTTTATAGGAATATATCCCATTCAACGTTAAACTTAACGGTATCATTCTTCCTCCGCTTTCATTACCTCACTTAAGAGGGACATGATCTCATCATTCGGAGCCTGTCCTGTTTCACGTTTGAAATAATCTTTAAACAATTCTTCAACCGATTTCGAGAGACTCGCCGGATCAATTGTCGCTTGAGTGTTCACATCAATATTCTTGACAAGTGGAATGATGTCAACGATACCATCGTGAGCCGAATAGATGGACTTCCGTTCTTCGGCCGTTAAATAGGTGTCACTTTGAATAGTAAGTTCAACAAGAGTCTTTGGATTTGCTTCAAGCCAAATGATCGCCTCTACTACCGATAAGAATGTCTTTCTATGAACCTTTCTTCCTGAGTTGAGTTCAATACTTTGATGCCTAGCAGACTTACTCGGTTCGACATCAATGAGACCAACAGATTTATGCGGTTCCAAATCGCTTAAACTATACGAGAGAGGACTTCCACTATACACGACAGATGTATCGCCGTGAGATGTGACAATCTTACGATGAAGGTGACCGAGTGCCACGTATTGGATTTTATCTGGTAAATTATCCCTAAATATTGCCTGAGCTCCTCCAAGGTCAAGGATCGGTTTTTCATCATCCGGCTCTTCTAATTTTTCTCCTGTTTGCGATGTCATAAAGAGATGGGCAATGAGTATGTTTACACCTTGATCATTACAATATTTTCCATACATCTGCATCCATCTCGTTTCAAGTATTTGCCGTAACATTTCCTCAGAATTCTCGGTGCCCAAGTATGATCTTAGTCTTCTTTCATTTGCATATGGAGTAACAAGCATCCTAAGTGGTGCGTTTTGACCAGGAATCTCTATCTCTATAAATCCTTCATCAGACTTCGTCACAGCTAAACCAGACGGTAAACTAAACGGATGGACTTTTGTTGTTGGGTACCCGAGGAAAATAATACCACATTCTCTCGCCAATGGATCTGGGGATTCTATCCGTTCTGGAGAATCATGATTACCGGCTATCGCCACGACAACTCTTTTACCATCATTTGCAAGACGTTTAACAGTTCGATAAAATAGTTCAACGGATTCAACTGGTGGATTGAAGGTATCGAATAAATCACCAGCGATGAGAACTGCATCAACTTTCTCTTTCTCCGCGATTTCGCATATTTCATTGAGGACTTCAATCTGTTCGGGATGGCGGGAAATATTCCCGAGGGATTTTCCAAGATGCCAATCAGATGTATGGAGGAGACGTAACATTGAAGTCCTCTTGTTCAAGCAAGGTTATATAAACTGAAGTCTATAAAATACTCAATCAGGTATTTTGCGCGCTGTTGTCTGAAAAACCGTACTGATATAATTTCAGGAAAGGGACGGTGTTTGAGTTTACATTTTTTGAGATTGCATAGAAATAGACCTTCACACCATTCTTGAAAAAGAATATTCTATGTCGAGAAAGGTCTAGATATTCTTTGTTATCACGGATTAACAAAAGACGATAATACAGATCCGATAACTGGACCGTTGGACATCCTTTTCTATTCGGATAAACAATCTCAAAAAAGTTTTTGTAGTAGTACTCGTAGTTCTTATCCTCGTATATATCAATAAAAACTTTCTTTTCGAATAGCGCCCACCGAATCATCCATTCATAGAGGTCAAAGCGGAAAGCACAAAACGAAGAATATCCTGTTTGTAATTCGATTCTATCGATTACTTCTTCCCAAAAATCAATCCGGTTCCTCCATATCAATACCGTATCTTTTTTCTTGGGTGGGGCAGCAGGTTGTAATTGATTTAAGATAGATTCAACATTAATAGGCCTAGGAGGCAGTATGTCGATCAATTTATCGCTTCTTTTATTAACGTCTGTTAGAAACTCCAATAGCTCTAGAAAATTCTGTGTATGTAGTTTGGGACTTTCAAACGTGTTTTTCGCAATAATTGCTTTTAAAGCATTTTCAAATGTATTCCACGTTACAAATGAAAGATTTGGATAATCTTTTATCAAATTAGTGAGTCCGACCTTTTCAGCTTCCGCTTTGTTCCGGCTTATGACAACGACAAAGCCCTTTTTATAACCTGCGGCTGGAATATAATCCAAATAGTTTTTGATCTGACCGAATCTCGTTCCAGTATTTACCTTCAATTCAAGAATAATACATAACTCTTTTCCAAAATCTAATTTCTGGTCAAATCTTCCATAGCCGGATAATTGAGGGTCGCTGCAATCCCATTGATATATAGAAGCCGGGAACTGATAGCTTTTGGTATCAACGCCTAAACATTCTTCTAGAATTAGACGGATATCTTTAGTACTTATCGTCTTTAACCACAGATTTAGTTTTTCATTAAAATAGAGCTCGGAATTCGCGTCAAAAAGTCCTGATACATATTCATTTAATCCTTCTGTAATCTTTGCACTCATAAAACCCTCTTCGTTTTAGACATCAGGATTGATTAGCTTTATCCCCATTCAACCTACACTTACGACCAAATTTATTATTTTGTAGAATTCTTTCATTCATTTTGAACCATGCCTGGTCACAATTCCCCTTGATTGCACATCACTTCAATACTTCCTCGCCTCTTTCTCCTGAAACTCTCTCAACATCGACCATATATCGTGATAGATATCCAGCTTCTTCGACTGCTCTTGAAGTCGGGATAGTCGATTCCATCTATCATCTGTTTCCGATTTAGATACACTCTGAACCGAAAGTCACCCGTTTTGTTCTCTTCTACGGGTTCTCGCACGAACAACATAGACTCCCTTTTTCTCTCGATGTGCACCGACTGAGTAAAACCCGATTGTTGTTGCTAGCCACATGGTTTTGATCCCTTAGCAATTTCGAGGAAGTATTGTTTTCCGTTCCATAAAGTGAGTACTTCTGCTCCTTCGTAAATTTCCTTTTTGCATCGAAATACATCACTTTGGCCATTAGCGAGAAAAGATCTGTTCATAATTCTAATTCTTGTCCTTCTTCCTCATAGCCATCTCGCCGACATTATATTCGAGGAACACACCGAAACACTCAACAACAATGGGTAACAAGACGGTTCCTAAAATCTCATCTTAGCAGCTATCTCCTGGAGATTCGGAGGTTCATTGTTTTTCTGAACGTGTATCACCGAGTCCACAATCGACGTTCCTGAATTGTCTACAACCACAACCTCTGAACGTGGGTAGTACAACACTATTAAGAATGCTTCTTTGCTCGTTTTAAAATATTTCCGATCAGCACACTGTATTCTTTTGCCCAATCCCTTTGCTGATGGCGCTTCGTGGGAAGAAAGATATGTTACATAGTAATCGTACGTTAAAGAATCGAGACTGCCTTTAAATACATCCAAATACAATTCTCCGGCAATTCGGTTATCCTCCGAGGATAAGTCACCTAAAAAATCATCATCGACAGCACAGGTGTCTGGAGAGCATTTAAAATCCGTCAGAAGAACTAAGACCGAGAACAACAATACATAGTTTTTCATGATCAGCTCCAATAAGTAGGCACATTTTCAAGTGAATTCTGTGCGAGTAATCTGCCTGTATCTAAATCGATCGGATATATATCTTCAGCCGTGACAGGTAAGCCATTTTGATAGATATACTCATAGAGTTTCTGCACCAGCGGTACATATTTTTTGTAAAACATCGGAAGAACATCATCGAAATAATGCACTTTATCCTTCTTCAAAAAATTCTCTGCTCGGTCAACCGGTTTAGTTAGCAACAACAAATCCGTGTGCTTGGTTAAATCCGCATAATCAGCAAATAACAATCCCTGCTCCATACCCGGAATCCTGTAAATTGCCGGATTCCGTCCCTCTGCAAGGTTAAACATGCGATGCAGTCCCTTTATCCATCCTAATACTGTTTTGGCTTCATAGGTCTCGCTGTAAACCGTCTTGATCGCTTCACAGAACATTTCCATTACCTTCCCTGCTTCCGGTGCCGCCGTAATATTCATTAACTCGTCGTGGAGATTGGAATAGTTCAATTCAATCGACCAACCGCTGTTTTGTGTGAGATAGTGACACAACAGCACATCTAATTTCATTTCCAGTACACGGTGGGCGGTCTGATGATCCTTATAATCGCCCACCTTATCCCTGATATAAGGATGGATTATTCCATCGGCGACAATATGTGCTATAAAACCGGCAAAGAAATTAAACGCAAACCGGAGTTCTTTTGAAGACCAAGTATCTTTTCTTTTTCGTAATTCACCAAGCGCGTAAATCGGCACTTCATTTGTTTTTTCATAATGGAACTTATCAGCAAGCTCACTCTGAACCGAAAAGAAATAATCGTCATCTATGATACTTGCATATGGTAAATCGGGGCCTACTGCTCCCACCTGTAAGAAATCCCTTCCGGCGGCTAAGGTTTGTTTCATCATCCCGGCAGGTAAAACATCTTGAAGATGCTTCACCAATAGTACATGTGTGATTCCGCTTGCCATACTTCTCCCTTTCTTTGTGATATGCTGAACGATGTTACTTCTCTGACACCCTGCCTACCACTCCTCCCAAAGCTCAACACAGTAACACCTTCTTCCTAACATCCATTCCGCCGACATAATATTCCAAGAACACACTGAACCGCACACGAACGATGTCCCGCAGAAGCGAACAGGCACAAATCTATTTACGCCTTGCTAATCGTCTTTCTAAATTGACTCATCATTTTATCAACTTCAGGTTGACCAATCCGACCGACGCACACACCAATAATTCTCTGAGCCTTGTCAATGGCTTCATGAGTAAATTCCATATTTGCATAAACGTATCCATCAGTAAGTTGCAACCCCTTATTGGTCGAGGCGAGTGTTTCAAGGGTCTTGCGATCTTCTTCTCTTACTTCTCCAAGTGAATGGGCAAATGTATTTCTTAACCTGTCAATTGCAAGTATGTATTGCCAATCTTCATTCAGAATTATCAAAGGGATATTCCCTACTTTTTCAAAATATATTCTGAACCTTGTTAATGGATTGCCTTTGAGTTCATTCCATTTCAACTGAAGATTCATTTTCTTTTGCAGTGCTTCACAAAAGTCTTTACATGAATACTCAATGATGGAAACAAGCATGATAACGCCTAATTGACCAAGCATCCGTTCAACTTGAAACCGATTCCTTTTCAATGCTTCTTTATCTTCATTCTTGAGCCCCAATGCAGGGATCCGGATCTTCATACCAAGTAACTCTAAATAAACCCTTTTATCGATCTTTGACGTATGCTCCTGTAATTCCTGAAGGAACATTCGCAATTGCACAAATCTCCATTGAAAATCCGACCAAGCATGCATAATGACCAAATCGCTATGCGGTTTTGATTCCGATGCACCATTCACTCCTGTAAGATAAGGATTAGTGATCTTGATAAATTTCATAAATACTCAAGGTTCTTCTTTAATCACGGCTAATTGTGGAGAAAACTGAACAATAGCCTTACCACTTGCGTTTATTATGAGAACTTTTTCAAAGGGTGATTTCTCAACATTCCAGTTTTTTGCATTCGCAAGAATTGTGCTGTGCCACCAGCCATATTCAGAAATTTTAGCATATGATATATCAAAATATACAATTAGCCATGTTCGGTCAGGATATTTCTTGTCATATTTCTTCCGGAGGACATCTTTGAGGGTAATCCAAGGATCGGGTATAGGGTCAATCAATTTACCAGGAAGCGGTGGTTCATTTGATCTTTGTTTTGCTTCCCTATATTCATTTACTCGTTCCCTGCCGGGTTCCATGGCTTCCGATATTTCTATAGGACAAAAGATTTCGCCTTTATCATTGTATGTTATGAAATCTACTTCCTGTCTCTTATCAGCATATTCCGGTGCATCCACACCAACTATTTTCAATCCTTCAATAGCTTTGCCAAGAACCCACCATTCCATATCAACCTGGAACCTTTGATGAATGTGAAAGTCGGGATCATCAAGAGATGTAGTCTGGACTCTCTTCAATTCTTCACTGATCCGCTTCATTGCTTCGCACAAACTTCCAACTCGTTTTTCAAATAATCGAGTACCTTCTCTTCCTTCCACAAAATCTTCGTACCGTATACTTGATCCAATTTTAATAAGTCGCTCGTAGTCATGCTTGCAAGACTTCTTTCTGTGAAGAAGGCATTACAATAAGGAATTGCCCATGCTGCGTGGCCAAAATCCGATAGGTCATTTGGTTTGAATCTCTGAGTTTTATTATATCGGAAAAACGAATGCATCAAACATTTGATAGAAAGGAAGGGAAGTCCAGCAACAATGCCATTTGTCTTCCATTCATTTTTGATCATCTCTAATAATTCAGAATACGACCGGGGATCACCATTTTCACTACTTTTTGATAATTCAGACAATACTTTGTTTGCATCCTCCTTGTAGACGCTTAATCCACCTTCGATTTCACAAAGACTTATTTGCTCAAATTTAGTCCAATTTTGATTTTTATCTTTTCCCTCATTCAAGGTTTCAACAATATTTGAATTATGATGAAGTGGCTTCAGCTCGCTGCGCGCACTTACTAAATCCAATACGCCAAAGGTTTTCCAATAAGCATAGAATCTATTCTTTACCAACTCCGCCCCTTCTTTTGGAGCATCCGGAAACTCAAGATCACGGTCTCCGAATAAAAAGGGAGTATTCGTCCAAACATATTTTGCCGCTGAGACTGCAGGGAGACCTCGTCTTATCAATTGTCTTGAGCGGAGATAGCAGATAAGTTCTTGTTGAAATATTCCATCGTAAGGAATAAAGCAAACCTTATCACTTAACTTGTCCATCAGTTTTGCCGTAGCTAAAAGTGATTGCTTGTCAGATTGCTTTTCAAGTTCAATAAATGAATGATAGCTTATAGGACATATTGCATTCCCATTTTCAACAAGAGAATGTAGGGCTTGGTGAATCTCTTTATGAACGATAGTACCGCGACCTCGTTCAATATCACCGATATAAATCCAATACTTGGTATCGAGGTAGTATCTTCTTTTCGGTAGGATCTTTTTCCCTAAATCAATCGTGTCTTGTTGCTCCCACACTATTTGATCCCTTTACTTAAAAAGTCTCTTACGATGATTCCTGTTCTGAAAATGATAGAGAAGTCTTTTCCTCTATTAATTGACGATGCATTTTCTTTTCTATGCTATGTGCTGATATGAATAAATCTCCCTGACGTTTCTTCTCTATTTTTTCTTCCATTTTCTTTCGTGCAGAATAAAACATTTCGAATAAATCACACCGGAGATGTTTGTAATAGACTATATAGTTTTCGATATCTACCCTTTTTGCTAGGCCTATAACTTCAAAATGATCGAGAGCATTCCGAATCCATTTTGGTTGTGGAAAACAAACCTCTCGTTCTCCACTTGATTGTTGGCCATACGCCCTTTGTAATTGTTTTGTGAGATCATTTATATTCACCGGAATCGGCCAAGATTTTACCTTTAACCCATATTCAACATTAATGGACATCTCGTTGAACAAGTGAGTCCATAATACTTCCATTACATATTCAACAGGCGGCTGAGTATCACTAAATATCTTTCTATCCTGTGTTGCTATATAGTCTTCAAGAGGAACACGTTTTCTTTCGGATAATTCAGTGTGAATTTTTTTATTATAAATGTTCCCCCAATCCAATGAAAATACAAGTGATTCCACTGGACTACTTTGTTGCGCAAATCCAACAAATCCGACAGGATTATTAAAAACAAGCTCTTCTTTCGTAATTTTGTTCACTACAAGATTTTTAAATTTGATAGATTTTTCATAATCAACCAATAAAATTGTGTTACTAACATTTTTTAATTTCTGATCGTTGGTCCACCAGCCAATTAGATCATCATCATACCGTTGCAATTGTTGCACATGATCTATCCAACCATTATCATTTTTTGACATAGTAGCTTTAGCTTCACATACATAGCCTTCACTATCAGATACTTGTACCACAAGGTCGGGTGTCTGATCCTTATTCTTCGAAATAATATTATTCTCTGAGGTAGTCATTTTTCTACCAAAAGAAGATTGTGCCAAGGGATTGCCCTGCTTCAACATATCGCTAAAAATACATAATGCAACAATTGTAGTTCTGTAATACTCAGCCTCATATTTGATTATTTTAACTGATAATCGTTTTTTCTTAGGCATTGGCATACTCTTTCACCTCGCCTTCTTTAAACTTCTCAAATATATGAGTGACCAGTTTTTCAAAAGATGGGACGGTAGCTTTTACTTGCGGAATAAGAATGATTCTTCTCGGACTAAGCACCCAAATCTCAAACGAGGATCCATCAATAAAATCCGCAAGACTTACATGTAAATATGGATTTCCATGATATATTGCCTTTGAAGAATTTGGATAAGATTTGATGACTGAAGCTAATTTCCTAACATTCTTCTTATCATTAAATACATCTAATGTATAGTCAACTGCAATTGGGCTAGCAGGAATGTATTGTCGCTCCCTTAACCCTCTGCCAGAGAAAAGGATCGTTTTTGAATAAGCAATTTTGTCCAAAGCCTGAAATAGGTAATTATTGCAAAGATCATAGAGATGATCCTGTGCTATCAGACCATGTTTGGAAACTCTAATTGTCGCAACCGTCGCCTCTTTTCCAGTTTGTATTATATCTAATCGAAGGCTCTTGAACCACTGTCTTCTTTCGTCTGCCTCCGCAAAGACCCTACGAAGTGATGAATCTGTCCACTTACGTTCTGAATCAAATTCCTTATTCTTCTTCTCGCTACTTCCTATGATGATCCTCTTTTCTTTTAGGGTCATTTCTGTAACCGCAATTTTGAACTTTGAGGAAGTCGATTGCTCAAAATCAAATAATGTCTGTTTTAATTCAGCTTGTCTGTAGAAGATTCTGACAAGATAAGGATATCCATGCTCAATGAACTTCGATGCAATTTTATTCCAGAACGCTGAGTCGCTAATAACAATGATTCGATAAATTCCAGAGACTGATGATGGCATAAAAGCGAGCTGCCCTGTGTACTTCACTTTTCTTTTCCTCCCTATGAATCCATCCAGGTTGAGAATGGCACCGCCACCACTCAATTGCCGGGATGAAGAAATGCCGGGACGTTTCTTTGAGAGGTAAGTATCAAGACCTCCATCAATATAAACAATCTGAGTCCATATCTTCTGTTTAAGAGACAATCTGCCCATTACAGATAATCGTGTTTCAAGCTCTTGGACTGATCCGATGGAATCGAGCAATTCGCGATTGCTACTTGTGATGTTTTGTTCGATGTTCATATAATTTCACATTCCCTCACTCTTCCACTTCACTGTTTCTGCCCATACGGTACTTGATATCGTAGTTGATGATGAAATCTAACTCCTCGTCTGAAAAGTCATAGTGCTTAGCAAGGACGCGGTCGATTTCATCTATGATGGGTTTGGACAATTTTGGGATAATACATTGAACTGATAATGTATCGTGCTTATAACGCATCGTACGTATTATGGATGTACTTTGTAGATTCTTCGATAGTCGTTGTGCAAGATTTCCAAGTTCAGGATAGTTGGTGATTGCCTGCACCGGATCAAATGGAAATTTATCAACTTCTCTGCGGTTAACATGACTACCATCTGATACTATGTCGATAAACCAACGGAACAAAGTGCTGTTAAAACAACAAAGAACAGCGGATGTAATATTTTTTGAGGCGAAGAATAATTCCTTAAACTCAGAGGGAGAACGGAGTTTGCCCTTACCATCTCTGACCTCCGGAGTGAAATCAAGAATCTGGAGAAATGCGTTTACTTTGCGAGAATAATACATCTGATGTTTTGAACCATTTACATAATGAAGAGATAGCAGTGCGTCTGACGAAAATAGTTTTTCCCATATGCTTGCCTCGATAGTACTGCCAATTTTGGGTAGACAACCGGGCAAATGTGATACACATGTAATATTGTACTTAAGAAGTTGGAACAGACTATCCCGCTCATCGGCGTTCCATCGAGACAATCGACTTGAATATGCTTGATTATTCTCGGTTGTTTGTCCCAACAATAAAATCGACAAGGTATTCTTATCAAGACCTGTGAAAAGATGAGCTGGACGGTCATCAAAGGAACTATAAACCAAATCACGACTTGTAATAATTTTTTGGAGCTCAGAATAACCTTCAGTCGCTACAGAAGAGACGGGCACAATGAATCCCTGTTTTCCATCTTTGGAAATCAAATAGTGGCAACGTTCAAGAATTAATGAATACAAATTACGTGTAACCGTTGTAGCGTACCCGATCACCTTATAGTTTTTAAGATCCTTGAAATCAAGGTAAGGTGGATTTCCAATGATAATATCAAATCCACCACGCGACATGATATTAAAGAACTCAATGCACCAATGGAATGGTTTGTGTGTTTCCTTGAACTCTGCTAGTTTCTCAGCTTTTGTCTTGTCGGCAATCTTCTTCGGGAAGAAACCGTATGCTAGTGCTAATTCTTGATCGAAACGAACTGCGAGTACTTCAAGCTGTTTCTTAATATCCTTTTTAAGGTCTTCACTTCCAGAACCATCTTCCAATTGCTGCCTGTTGAACTCACTCTGCATTTGTGCGACCTTTTTTGCCATCACACTCACTGCGGATTTAAATCCTAGTGGCACTTCAAATAGCTTATCATAATCTTCCATACGCGCGAAACCCACAAGTGTATTGCCTGCACGTATATTGAAGTCAATGTCCGGCAAAGGTTCGATCTGAGTAACGCTTTCCACTTGTGCCACAAGTTTGAGGAAGAGCCGGAGCTTGCAGATTTCCACCGCTTCATCCATAATGTCCACACCAAAGAGATTGTTGACAATGATGGACTTATAGATGAAGTATCGGCGGTTGGGGTGCTTGGTGATGCGGTCGAGGACGGAGCGGAACTGCTGCAACCTCCCCTGTGTCCCCTCCTTCGTAAGAAGGGGAGATGTCGGGGCAGTGGAATCTGCATCAACGAAGTCTTGCATGCGATCTAAACAAGCTTCGTAGAGTAACTCGAGAATATTGAGAGCTGCAAAAAGAAAGGCACCGGAACCGCAGGTGGGATCGAGCACAGTGAGTTTCTCAATTGCGTACCAGAAAGCGGCAAGCAGGTCGCTTCCTTCACAATTCTCGATTACATCCTGCGCGAACTGCCGAATATCCAGATTGTAGGTAATGAAATCGTTGATCTCGTGTATTTCGCCGTTTGCTAATTTGTTATACACTTCCTGATATCGCTGCCGCCGTGCCACAAACTCGCGCCAAATCTCCGTAGGCAATGCATATTCGGGATCGGCAGGTTTGTTCCAGTCTGTTCGTTTGGCAACATCATTGATACCAGCGGCGATGTTGGCAGGTAAGCCAAGGTTTGTGCCTTTCTTCACTGCTTCATAAATGTAGCGGTTTGGATCTGCTTTGAGAAGATTCCAAAATGAATGCTCGCCTTCGAACGCGATGGCACATTTCTCTTTTGCAATATCGAAGATGCGCGGGATGATCGTGTTCTGGCTGTTGTAACCGGTAATATCTTCTTTTGTGTAGTATGCACCCATTTCTTTCTGGTTGATATACTTTTCAAAAATATAACCAAGAACATCCGGATTGATTTCTAGATCATCTTTCAGCGGACGTTCATCAAGATGCCACTGGTATCGGTCGAAGTACTCAAACAGATGATCGAATACTTTGTCGGCTATTTCAATCTTCTTGCCGTATTTCTCTTCGATCTGGTGCGGCAGGAAAAGTCCACCATTGAGATAAGGAATCGTGCCGAGCAACTTGTTCATTGCAGTGGAACGATCCTGTTGTTTCTTGGCAAAACCATCAAAGAAGAGTTTGACAAGAAAGCTATGGTAGAACTGATCTTTTCCTTTTGCCTTCGATTCTTGAAGCTTGGTTCTCAGGTAATTGACATCGCTATTGAGAAAGCCCTTTTTCTGGATGAAGTAGATAAACATCAACCGGTTGAGCATGACGGATGCATACCAACGCTGCAACTGTTCTTCCGGAATGCCTTTGATAAATTTGAGGAACTGCTTATGGTGTTCCTGGAATTCTTCGTAGAACCGCTTGGTAACTTTTTCGACGTAGAATGCTGCGCTTACCCGGCGCGTTACATCAATAAGCGTGGTTTGTTCTTCCTCGTCAAGCGAGAAAGCCATTTGCGCAAGTTTCTGCGCAAGCGACTCACCGGATTGATTAAGATCGAACCGGTGTGTGCGATACGTTGGCTTACCCGCTTCTCGCTTGGCAAATTGCCATAACTGCTTTGTCTTTGCTTTGTTTTGATAGACAATAAGATGCTCGAAGGAACTCTTAGTTATCTGCCGTTCTAGTTTTACCAAGATTGCTTGTTGTGGGATATTTCCCTCAGCATCCGGCTCACATAGCCAAACGCCCATACTGCGCTTCTGAGCAATTGCAGAAAGTTTAAACGTTTGTCCATCAATCGGGATTTCGAGTGTACCAGAAAAGCGATCCCAGCCAAGCTCATCTATAAAGAGTTTTTTGAATTCGAATTGTTTCAGGTACTGGCGGATGTGGGATAGATTAAGATAAGCCATAGATATCCATGTTTGATTCCTAATTTCTAAATATGTAACTTAGTTCAGTATGAAGAACCCACGATCGATAGCATCGGTAAATCCGCATTTGCAAACTAAGAAACAACGAGCCGACAACGCCGTCCGATTTGCGCTTGCATCATCACGCATCGAAGGAATCAGACCTTCGGCATCGCTCGCAAAAAAGCTTGGTTCCTCACTGCGTGTAAATCGCTCATCGAGATAGCGCCCGCTCGATAATTTCTTTCATCGGGTTGTAATTCCCCTGCATCCCATTTTGTATCGCACCGATATAGTCTTTGTATTCTTTTCCTTTTTCTTTGATAAAGCCGAAATCTATTCCTGCATATTGCGCTTGCTGCGCTATCAGGGTCAACAAAAGTCGGATTGTTCTTCCATTGCCTTCACGGAAAGGATGAATGAGAATGAATTCAACATGAATCTTGGCAAGAAGTAATGAAAGTTGGGAAAGCGATCTGTTGACAGGAGGCGTATTGCGCTTAAGAATTGAAGAGGAAAAGTCCTTCATCAGTTGAGGAATAAATTTTGCGCGAGCAAAAACAAATCCGTCTTTGGAGAGTTCAACATTACGGTACTCTCCAGCCCATTTGTAGAGAGTATGGAATATTGTCTTGTGAATAAAGCAAATATCTGTATCGGTAAATGAATGATCAAACGAATAATGCTCACTCAGAGAAGATACAGCATGTGCATACTCCACGATTTCACGATCATTCATTGCTCGAATGGATGTAATGCCGAGTTTGTTGCATAACACTCTTCCGCGTGAACCGGGTTGATAATCCATCCCGGCAGCACTATACTTTGATGAAGCAATTGCTGTAGCTTTTCTCTTCTTCATTGTTTTACTAAACCCATAGAGCAAATAATCCGTGGTTCGTGTGTTTGTTCATCGTCGCTTGAAAGACAGAGCCGTCCTTCGTCACGCAAAGCAATCACTAAGCGAGCTAGAGCATCATCCGACACACCGCTTCGGAGTTGTCGATTCAACGTATCGGTGGCGGATTGCTGTAGTGGAAAACGATGAATATCTTCTATAGCTTTTCGTAAATCCAGTGAATCAAAAAGCGTTCCCTTGACTTCGTCTGCATAGTTTTTCAGCCGTTCGTATGTTCTAAATCTTGCTCCGGAAGGCCGACCGAGAGAACCACCAATGGACTTCTCTTCTTCAACTATGAATTCGACTGCCTTCTGAACAAGCTGGTGATGATTATCCGCTCTTGGTAATGCAGGTTTATCCGGTTTACACTCGGCGGCTTTAAGAATAGCAAGCTGTGAGGTTGTGACATTATCGCCCTTTTTATCAACCCACGCGAGAGCGTCATTTCCTTCGGCAGTTCGCATATAAACCAGAGCACCGTCTGGCTGTCGTTCGTTCACCTTGAACTGCTTGGTCGAATAGACAACGGGAGCCATATCGGGAACGATTTTTTGAAGTCCCGGGTCAGCGGTGACAGCATTCTTCCATATCTGATAAGCGTATGATGCGAGATCGACTTCATCATCTGCGTCTCCATCGAGAATGCCAGATTTTTCTGTGAACAAGTCTCGAATTGTCTGTTCATTTTTATCATCCTCAAAGAACGCTTCATCTGTTCCTACGACTTCAGCGTTCTCTTGCAATCGTTGACGAACACGTGCACGGAGTTTTATGATTCGCTCGACTCCCTCCGCAGGCAGGAACGAATAGCAATAGATGTCACTTGCTTTCTGTCCGATACGGTCCACACGACCGGCACGCTGAACAAGCCGAATGATTGCCCATGGCAAATCATAATTGACAACGATGTGAGCGTCCTGGAGATTCTGTCCTTCACTGAGAACATCCGTTGCAACAAGCACACGTAATTCGTCTTCCGGCTTAACCTTTGCCTGTTTGTCGTTACTCACCGGACTGAATTTCCATGCTATTAATGTAGGATCACTGGAATCACCGGTAACACCCTTTGCTTTCTCTATACCACGCGCTTGGAGTTGTTCGTCTAAATACCTGACTGTGTCCGCAAATTGAGTAAAGACAAGAACCTTCTCATCGGGATGTTTCTTTATGATGAGTTTGCAAAGTTCATCCAGCTTTGCATCCCGTTCTGGATCCCATCTATAACATTTTTCTAGAATCTTCAATAGCTTTTTGGCATCATTTAAGAGATCGGTTCGAAGAACGTTAATAAAGAGATGCGGCCGAATCCAATCAAACCGATTCTTGAATTGTTTTTCGTAATCTTTGTAGACTTCCTCTGCTCGCTGCTTGAAATCCACTTCTGTGCGGAGTATACGTTCAACTTCATCACCATTTTCATCATCTTCAAAGAAGCTTCTTGTACACTTATCTGCATCCTCATCGGTGATTCTTGTATCGAGAAAACCAGCATCTTGGGAGCCGATAGGCAAAGACAATTTATTCTCGATTGCATACGCATAGATGTAATTGCGGAGAATATGGCGTTCAATAGATTGAATAAATGCCAGTCCGCTGCTTTCCAACCGCTTGAACAGGTTAGTTCGGCAGTAGCCGATAAGACGTTTCCCTGCGCGTGAGAGATCATCAAGAATTCGTATCTCTGATTGTGTCGGTGGATCGTGAGGAGATGGCGCCACATAATTACCTAAGCCATACCGAGGAAGAGTTAATCCATCGATAATTGCCACAACATCTTCTGAATATAGTTTTGCGTATTGATCGTTCTGATCACCCTCATTGATTTTAAATTTGACAGTCTTCGGATGACGAACGGGGAAGTATGATTTTGTACCATCTTCGAACACAAGATACTTTTGTCCTGTCGAGGGATCGGTCTCTGCATAGTTCTCTTGGATGAAGCTACGAGTCCTTCTCACCATGAAAAGACGCATTAGTTCTCGCCAATCATCGGCATGACGGCTCTTTTCAAATGCAGCTATGGAACGAACGGAACATTGATGTTTGCGAATGAACTCCGTTTCGCTTCCATTCAGATCTAGACTAATATACACCTGTGGCCTGATTCCGAGGTCTTTATCTTCCGGAATGAAAAGCCGGAGTTGGCTGCCGAGATCTTCATATGTTTTGTTGTATGGAGTAGCTGAAAGAAGTATGCACTTGCTTTCGTTCTGTTTGATGTATTCTTGAATCGCTCGATACCGTCTACCTTCCCGGTTACGAAGATTGTGGCTTTCATCAATTAATATGAGACGGTACCGACGCAAGTCAGCAAGTTCATTTATTACCATAGTGATGGAAAGTATCTTCGCCCGCATTCGATATTTTTCTCGATAATCTTCCCACATCCTCACAAGGTTCTTTGGACAGATGATAAGCGTTTCAAGGTCTTGATCGTCTTCAAATACTCGAGCCAGTGCAGATGCCATGAGGGTTTTGCCAAGTCCGACCACATCTCCAATAAGCACACCGCCGCGTGTGTTGAGATGGTGTGCAGCGATCTTTACAGCAGCAGTCTGGAATTCAAAAAGTTTGTTTCCGAAGTCTTTCGGAAGCTTGAACTCCGACAATCCTGCACGTGCTTCCTGCGAAAGGTGGTATGCCATCTTGATATAGATGTGATACGGTGGAATCAGCTCTTCCCGTGCCCAGCTTTCCTCTATGATCTTAACAAGCTCATCTGAAATATCAATGCAACGATTATCTGTCCAGCGATCTTCAAACCATTTCGAAAGCTTCTTTGCACCATCGTTATCGAGAACATCGATATTCAATTCACCTTGATGTGAAAGTCCGGCAAGGGTTAAATTGCTGCTGCCAAGATATCCAATGATCGGATTTATGGGATCGGTTCTGAAGCATAGATAGAGCTTTGCATGGAGTTGGTGACGAAGGAATAGTTTTACCACAACCTTCTTAGATTTAATTTGATGGGCAAGTTTTCGTAGTCCTGCTTCATCTTGATTCGTAGGGATACCATAGGTAAGCTGTTCTCGAAATTCTTCTGCCAATCTCTTCTTTAATTTAAGCGCTGTCTGGTTATCGATCTCACCATCATGCTTTACTAAACTGAGCGCGTCACGCAATTCTTCTGCAGGCAATCGCTGCATACCTACCAATAAACGACAACAATTTCCTTCTCCGCCCGACCAATTATCAATGCACGAATCCAGTTGCTTCCAACCTCTGAGATTGAAATAGCCAACGCAGAAGTCTGAACGATTCGAAAGGTCTAGTGTCTCCTTTAATGCAGGGAGAAGCGATTGTTCTATGTTATCGAAGATACGTGGCATTAGTGCTCCAATTTTACATTTGTGAAATCAACCACAAATTTTGCAATATCATTAACAGGCTCATCAAAGAGTTTGGTGATACCATTAATAGCTCATTATTACTTATCAATGCCTAAATACTGTCGATGGTTCTGCAATTTCCAGAGAACGGCCGGATGTTTCTCAAGGCGTTTTGCTTGCTTCTCTTCGGTGAATAGAAGCAATGGTTCGTAAATGCCATCATCCAAAAAACGATTCATAAAACGCTGTTCGTCCTTATTATATTTCATCAATTCAGCAAGAAAATCCTTTGCAGTTTTCTTCATTGGTTTTATTTCGATGGAATCATTAGAGCGTAATAACGGTGACAGTTGTTCGTCAACCATTTTCTGGTCGATTCCATCCACCGTGCGTAAATCCTTTTTCCTCCAATCAGTATCACAAGTGATTCCGAAGAGGATAAGGTTTTTCCTTAACTTTGATGTATCGAAGAAATCGCGCGCTTGAGACAACTTGAAGACATCATAGAGGTCTCTCGCGGCTGATCGATCCATTAGCGCCTTGATTTTCCCTCCAAACAATTCTTCGAATGAAACGCTATTGCACTCAAAGAGATAATCTTCGTCCAACGGAAAGGGAGACTTTGATTCAACACCCCATACAGGAACCCGCATTATGAAATTGAGATCGATCTCAAGAGAATATGTTCCACCAAATGCACTCGGAGCTTGGAGTCTCCACTTTGCCCCGGCATGCTCTTCCGGAGCATTCCTTACCGATATACCTCTGGACTCAATAAGCTTCTTTATCTCTAGTTCTAACTTTGGGCGATCTTTCACCATCGTCTCACGGTCTTCACTCCCGATGTAGTTCAAATCGATATCAACAGATAGACGGGGCAACTGAAACCAAAACAGGTTAATAGCCGTACCGCCCTTTAATGCAAATTGCTTTTTCAGAAGCGGATGGCGATTGATCTCTCGAAGAAGGTCGAGCAAGGTCATCTGCTTCTGCAAACTATCAACACGGAAACCGGTTTGTTCGGCAAGTTTGGTAAGGTATTCTTTCGAAAACATTAAAACTCCTCCCACTTGCGCTGGTCGACCGCTTCAGGAACGATGAGATTCCACCGGTTCTTAATGACTCCGCCTTTTCGAGAGCGATCCCAATACAAGGGTTGCGTTGGCTTTTGGCGCTCAAGCATATGCAAAAATGATTCTTCGATATGGAACTGGTCGCGGTGCTGCTCAAGAAAGAAACCAACGCGTGCGAAGAGATTTTTCTGTCCACGCAGATTCAAATATTTCAGAATGAGCTCTGTTTGAACGTAAGGCATTTTTTCAAGAGAGCGATACATTTCCTCAAAGCCTCCACAATATTGCGGCCGCTCAAGCACATCCACAAGCGTACGTTCTTTTCCGGTTACAACAACTTTAACACCGGATCGCTCAAGTTTTTCTGTACCAAACATTGCCAGTGACTTTTTTTGCATCGTCTCTGGTAGGAGAACACAACGGAAATGATCATTCCGGAATCGCATTGCCGGACGGAACCGATGCGAATAGTAATAATAGGAGTTGAATATGCTATGGCCGAATCCTAAGAGATCCAATGCAGTGTGAAAAGACAACACAGTATCATTAGCTAATTTAGCTGCCAAAAGAAATGGATCGACTTGTGTTGAAGCATCTGTGCTTCCAGGACGAACAACATAATACAACCCTGTTTTTACAACACCTATTCGTCCCATCCTTTTGTTGTGCATAAGAATATCAGAAGCGTCTCGACTTCCATCAGGAAGTGAAAAATATTTCCGTAGTTCTTCGATGGTGAAAACAGGATGCGTTTCTAAAAACACCAATATTTTTTTATCGCTACTTGCCATTTTCGTTCGCTTATCGACTATTTATATGAGATACAGAAAGGATTGGCAAGTTCTACTTGCCGGGTACTCAGATTTCTCGCACAATATTACGAGATTCCGGTGATAATAGCAAGTAGAAAGTGGAATTATGCGAAAATGAGGTATTTACGCTAGTTTCGAGCGAATCGATTCCTGCGAGAACGTTTGGTAGCTTTGACCCATTTGATCTTGTTCTTTAAAAAGAAAAAGTGACTTGTGCATCCAACAGTTCTCCAAATTGATGGGGAAAGACTTATTTTTCCATCTCGATGAAATTGGGCGAACCACTGAGGCCTGCCTTCCGGCATGAGACTCATTTGTAATAACTCTCCGCAACCGCAAGGGCATATCATCGATGCCTTCCACAGAAACTGATTTTGACCTACAAGATAGAGGACGAAGGGTTCAGGTGTATCTGGAATTTCTTCCACTCGCCACACTTTGTAAGGAATCCATGATGAAATAATTTTATTAAACTTTTTCGAAGTTCTTGAGCTCATTAGTTATTTTTCGCATTGACACAAAAATGGTAGACCGAGTGGTGGTACACAATCTCCTTTACCGACATACTTTGAAAACACTTTGCAGGGCAATCTATCATCCTCTGAAATGATCCGGCTTTGTGTTAAACTAAATCTGAGAACAGCATAATTAGAATTTCCATCATCCCGGTAATTATGAATGCGCGCGAGCAACTCATTCACAGCGAGACTTGCAGCAAGCATATTGACACTTATTACGGCTGGCCGTTCAACTTTGACTCCCCTGATATATCCATCTCGCAAGAGAGTATCGTATTCTTTTGGTTGTGTACGATGGATGGCTTCACTTGCAAGTTCTTCTGGAGTATAAACTCTTCTGCTAAGCAAACTGGATCCATCAGGTTGAAGATAGTGGACACTACCGGCAACCTGTGTAACGCCTCCTTTTCCGTCAGCATCAATGCCAACACCGATATCGATATATGGCATACAATAATGCACTGCAATAAGGTTCAAAACATTTCGAGACTCAATTGAATCTGTGCATCCAAAAAGTATATCTGCCTCAGCTACTTTTTTGATTACTAAAGGATTGAATATCGTATCCTTCAATGCAATGACCTCTGTCCCTAAATCCATTTCTCGTAATGTCCGTTCCAACACTTCAACCTTCGGAGATTTCTCAATTGCATCCTTTTTCTTTGCATTAATAATGCGATTCAGATTTTTATCTTCAATCACATCAGGATCAACCATAATCAACGACCCGACACCAAGACGCGCTAATTGTTCAATCACAATACTACCTGTCCCAGAGCATCCAACTACAGCAATCTTTAGATTCCTTAATACGCTAATAGTTCCTTCACCAAATACCTGAATGGTTCTCATCTGTGATTCTGTATCGATTGGGGAAACATGCCCGTTGTGAGGCTTAGTGATTGAATCACCTGCGATGAGCCTAGAATCAATTTTTATAGAAGTAAGATATTCTTGATATACCCGTCCTTGCATGAAACCGTCAGAAGTCATAATCATGCTGGCATAAGATGGCGAATAATCTGTCCAACCGATTACAGACTGCGATAATTCGTAGTCAGCACGATTATCTGGCTCCGAAAAAGTTTGCCATTCCGGTGGATGCGAATGAATTTTTAGTAATATCCCACTTTTTTTCTTTTGCAAATTAGATAAGATAGGTACGATATTATTGGTCTGCCATACGATGGATGTTTTGGTTTTTTTACAATGGTGACGTGGAATGGTAATAATTCGTTGAACGCACAGAACCAAAGTGTTTTCTGTACTCAGAGTTCCACACTCAGCAAATGCAATTGCCTCAAGTCCATCCCCAGGGAATAAATGCTCGTATAGAATTCGATATTGCTTCCCAGTAATTCTAAGTTTTATACTCATGGTTAGTTCTTATGAAGCTCTCGATTAAACCACTCTTCGACTAAGAGCAAATGAGTACAAATGCTATCCTCACCTGGGTGCCAGGGATTTTCGGCTGTTCTATGGCGGGACCATCGCTGCCAATTTTTACCATCTAGCGAATGTGATGCCAGACCATTGATCGTCTTACCATCTTTCCGACATATTTGAGGGAAGCAGTACACCATGTCCAACGGGGCTATTGGATAACCGGACACTATATTGATCGCTAAAGCAACTTTGTTTTCATTGTACTCAATAGGAATCGGATAGTCGCCAATAATCAACCATTGCTGACCATTTTCGACTATCGTTTCCCATTTGAATCCCTTTGCCTCTAGAAATTCTATATCTTCTGGTGGTAGTTCAAACATTCTACGCATTTTATCCCTCCGTTTGATCAAGGGGTAATGTCATAAAACGCTCGACTCCGGGTTCGACGAAAGAGACTATTTGGTCAAGCTCGATTTTCCTGGTATGTCCACCCTTCATCTTTTGATCTAAGCGATATTTTTCGACAGGAATTTTGCCCGCAAGTGTCAATAACTCCCTTCCCGTCATTGATTCAACGTGAACTACGTACTTTATTTTATCAATACGTATCTGATATTTTTTCCCGCGAGGAATTTCTTTCCCTATCTTCGCGTATTCCTCAATCTCGATAATCTCGATGATGATTTCTTCGGGTTCGTGCTTTTCTGTGTTTTGAGTCATTTGAATCTCCAATAATAAAGTGTTAGTAGTTTACCTCATCAAAAAAGTCTGTCTCTTTCAATGGAAGCGCCTTTTGGTGCTCTATTATAGAGAACGAAAACGGGTGACAAAAACGGACAGGAAAAGACAGTTAGAGAAGGTTGATGAGGTTTTGATTCTTAATCTTGATCCACAATGCTTGTTCGCTGACCAGAAATTCTTTTGCCAAAGACTTTGGATCTTTGTTTGATTTCATACACCGCTTTAATTCCTCCAGAGGCATCAACAACTCTCCAGCAAATTCATCAGCTTCTCGATTGTATGTTTTAATTTCTTCATCCGTACAATCCGATTCTGGTGGATGGGCAAGAACATGATGCCCAATTTCATGCCCTATTGAGAATCTTCGATTATGAATGTGATACTTTGCATTTAAGCCGATGAGCTTTCTATCCTCTTCAGGTAATTCTAATTTTATTGCCCGATGGTTCTCATCGAGATTATCAAGCAAGTGAAGTTCAAACCCAAGATATTGGACTATTTCTTCAACAGGTACAGGAATACGTGCAGGAGGATACGCTCGAAAATACTCACTCAGGAGCGAACGGGCTGAGTCTCTTGCATATCCACTTCGTTTCTTTATGGAATCATCGCTGTTCAAGATATGATTCCTGAAATGATTGAATATAAGTTTCTATTTGGCTCGTCACCAAAGCATCTACTTGTTTTTTAAATGGCTTTTTCGCTGACGCTTTAAGCAGTAATTCTTGAACTCCTTTTTTCATCGATGTTGATTTTTTCTCGTCCGTCTTAGGGGAGTATCGTGCCATGGCATGAGATGTTGCAATTTCTAAGGATGCAAGCTGGAATGTTTTTCTAAGTAAAATTAGAGCATTCTCAAGAGTCAAATCGACTGCCCGGCAAACCTTTGCTAAAATATTTGGAGCGATATTAAGCAAATCACTTGACGGTGCGTGAGTAAGCTGCCTAATAACGTCTTCAGATATCTTTACATGTTGGCAAAGATCACTTAAGCTCAGCTTCTTATGCTGGAGAAAAATACTTATGTAGTCCCCTAGCGTATTTAACGTAACAGGATTTTCGAGAAGCAGGATTCTTTCGCGAATCTCGAGCAAACGTTTTACTAGAGCTTCTTCAGTTTTCTTTTTTGCATCCAAAAAGTCTTTGGATTCTTCGATTTCAGGTAGTTGTTCAATCTTCTTCGCGAGGAATTCATCAAGTTCTTTCAGCTCCCCCTTCATCAACGAATTCAGTAGAGCTTTTTGAATTGAGTTTCTTCCATCCATAATTGATCACCTTTTCGTCTATACCGATTATATTAGCAATTTCTTTAAAGAATCGGTGTCTTAGGCGGTTAACATATTTTTTTGTGGCTTCTTCATTTGACTTGCGTTGTATGGCAATTTCTTTATTAGGTACCTTGATAAGATGCAATCGTAATAAATCCTGTTCTTCCGGTGTAAAGCAAATCATTGCTTGGGTTAGGATCGAATGACGTTCATCTTTTCTAATTCCAGAGGAAGAATACTCGTCATAAATATATTTAGCAATAATATTCCCAGCTTCTGCCAATTCATTGAAGCCTTCTTCGCTATCGATTTGTAATTCACTGTAAGTAATAAATTTATTCGATGGGGGAGAACAAATGTCGTGCTTCCTTTTTTCATCTATTGCTTTACGCTCAGCAATTGTAATAAGCCAAGAGAGGAGACCGTTTTTTCGCATATTTTCAAAGGAACCGATAGAATCAATAGCTTGAAGAAGAGTATCATTGATGATAGAATTTGCCATGAACAAGTCCAATCCATAGAAATTCCTGCTCTTTAAATACTTTGACAGAATTTTGAAATATTTATCATTTAGCCAAGAAGCTGCTAATACATTTCCATTCTTCAATTCTGTAACTATTTGTTCATCATCATGATCCAAATACTGTTCCTAAAAAGTGATGGCCAATCACATAGCTGTAATATATATAACGAAAGCAGGTGACATTGTAAAATGTCATAGAAAGTAATTGAAATTACGCAATTTAATTAAAATCCTCGACGCACTACCAGACGTCGAGGATTAGGGAGGCTAACTAGAGCCGTCGGGGAGACGGCAATGCAATATTAGAGAATGTTGGAATAAATGTCAAGATAGATTCTCTTGAGAGCTCAACACGACACGTCAGTCAAACTGGCCTGCATAAGCATCATGAGATTCGACCGACTCAGATTCCATCCCTCTCCTCCTCTATTCAAACAATTTTGCAGAATAGAAGATATTCACATTTAAAATGTACCAGTTAAGCTTCACTTCGTCGAAATTAATGAGGAAAAAGGAAGTGATGAGCTGTTTGAACAAAACAAGAAGATGACAAAGATCTACAAGCTCATGAAGGTCACTCTCACCGAGAAGAAGTTCAAACGGGTTCCTAAAGAAGAGATCGATGAACTATTTGTGGGATCATTCAGAAGCTGGATCGGCACCGAGCAACACACCGTGAAAATTCGTTTCTCAAAGGTATGTGCAGAACGCCTCAAACCGAGGCAATTGATGGAATCACAGATCGTGACGGAGAATCCTGATGGTTCTGTTGTCTATGAGATAGCAGTGAATTCACTCTCCGAGATCGCCAGCCGTGGAGAAGGAGTCAACGTGCTCGAGCCAAAAGAGCTGCGGGAGATGGTGATCGATATTGCCAAAGGGACCCTGGGAAATTATTGATACACTTGAACGGAGATTGATAACGACTTACCTCCTGGATATGGAATTTCTGAAGTTAACGGTTCTTTATATCTGTGAAGTCAATCACTAATTTGAGCCTATCATTAATAGGCTTACCAAAGGAATTCACCTAATTTATACCAATTCTACCTTACAGGAGCATTTCTAATAGAAGTATGTTTGTAGCCATTATCTGTTTAACGAAAAGTTTTTCAGAAATTGATTGAACAATGCATCAACATTAATATTATCGGCGCCCATTTCTTTAAAGATTGCTGTATCCGGTAAATCATTCTTAACTGCATCGGCAAAAGCACTCATATCATCTTTCAGAGAATCTGGTAATTCAAAGACGGTATCAGCCGCAAGCAATAATGCAAGGCGAAAAACATCAAGTTTATGTTTCTTGATGTTTTTATCGTTTACCTGTTCTCCTTTTTCTTTTCGTTCCTGCATATCAATAAAAGCTTTTGCTTTCAGACAGATCAATGCTTCGGTCTGCGCACGTTTCAATTCTGCTTCTTCTATGCTGTGCGCAAGAGTATAATGGTAATAGTGTTCATCCATTAATATCGCCGATAGGCTGGAAAGGTGATTGACGACATTTATAAATCCCTTGTAACGACAATTAGAATTCCCCTCGTGTCGGCCTGAAAAAGGGTATACTATTTGACCACATTTTGAGAGAAAGGTCGAATGGTATCAGACAGGAAAGTAAG
>Ga0268280_1000470_pt1 | contig 34012 bp, 26 predicted proteins | sample saktaG_9_FD_190139 | JGI IMG/M metagenome (GOLD analysis project Ga0268280, IMG submission 190139) | Saline water microbial communities from Sakinaw Lake, British Columbia, Canada - sak_2011_5_24_40m | ecosystem: Environmental > Aquatic > Non-marine Saline and Alkaline > Saline ...
TTGTTACGAATAGTGGTAATGTAGGTGTGGGGACGACAACACCATTCTCTATGTTTTCTGTAAAGGGTAATAATGGTACGAGCGCTGGATATTTCGAAAGTGCAGATGGAAGCAGTGCCAGTATGACGTTGGCAACGCAGTCTTCGTCCGGGTATTCTCGATACTTTGTAAAGAGAAACAATGTCACTATTGGTTCAGTTGGTTCAGACTCAACTGGAGTTTTTGGTTTGGGTGTTGGAAACGGAACATTAAATTCTTTGTCAATTGATACAAACGGCAATGTAGGAATAGGCACCACCTCACCATGGGGCGTCTTGTATATCAACAATACTACAAACAACAAACCACAATTTGTCGTAGGCTCATCTACCAACTCCGCTGCCACCGACTTTATCATTACAAACACAGGACAAGTTGGCATAGGCACCACCTCACCGACTGGCGCGAGTACAACTCTGACTGTCGTTGGCTCCGTATGTGTAAGCCGTGGGGCAGGTGTTGCGTCTGTATTATGTGGCAGTACTGTTGGAAATCTTTACTATACGACAGCTAACACTCCAAACTACGACCTTGCAGAGTCATATCAAACACTAGACAAGACACTTACTGCTGGAGAAATAGTCCAACTCGACGTTAATAACCCAATGTTTGTAATGCGTGCCAACGGTACAGCTCCATTGCTCGGAATCATATCAACCAGTCCAAGTGAGGTGATGGGTAGCGCTGATGTAATGATGGAGGGTAGATTACGAGTCCCTCTGGCTCTTTCAGGCCGTGTCCCACTTAAGGTGTCGCTTGACGGTGGTGCGATTGCTGTTGGTGACAGGATTGCACTCTCTTCTGTTGCTGGAGTTGGTAAGAAAGCAGGTGCATTAGATGAGAGTGTTGGTATTGCTTTGGAGAGTTACGACCAAGTTACCTCTGCAGGTACACTTATGGTATTTACCACACTTCGCCCAAATGTTGATGTTGCTGCAGTACAAAATGCTGTGTTCGGAGGAAAAATTACTGCAAACACTGAAGGTAGTGTAGGTGTTGGTTTCGGAACCAGCGGTATTGGAGGTGTATTTTCAGGAGACGCACTTGCTATCAACGGGCTTGTCGGAGCGGGTGGTTTCATCGTTCGGAATAGCATTGCTGGTGGAATGGTCGCTACATCTTCAATTATGGCGCTTTCGCAAAACGATGAGGACAATGCACTTGCGCTACTCGCTTCCACTACTATTTCAACATATATGTTTGCTGGTGATGCCTCAAGCACACAAAGGGTTGGTATTATTTCTGATAATGCACCAGCGTCTGTTCGTGCAGGAGATGGTGTCGATCTATTCGGATTGCAGTCTCTCGCTGTTGCTGCGATTAAGGCGCAGGAGAGGCAGATTGTAGATACGCAGACACGCATTAATGCACTTGAGTCGGCGGTGGGTAGTTCTACAGCGGAGTTTTCAGACACAACCTTCTCGGCGGAGCTTTCAAAGCTTGGTGCGACCATTGTTGGTGGAATATGGCATTTCGCGCAAGCAACAATCGACACTCTTTTTGCAGGAAATATGACTTCTACAAATATCGGGGCGCAGAACCTTTCAGTTGGCTCAACCAGTACGCCTTCAGGTATAACACTTTTCGACTCGGCAACAAAGATGCCATATTGCTTCACGATGTTGAATGGTTTGGCCACAACAACTCAAGGTGTTTGCTTGGATATAAGTCCCACCTCTCCCCAGTCATCTACCCAAGCAGGAGATGGGGCAAACCAAGCACCACAGATTTTGATAAGTGGTAACAATCCAGCTGAAGTATCAACTGGCGCGTCGTATAATGATTTGGGTGCTGTTATTACGGCTCCTGTTGCAGATCTTAATCTTGGTATACAGGCAATAGTCGACGGTGGGGCAACTACAACCATAGATCAGATTCATATTGATACGTCTGTAGAAGGTTCGCATACGATTATGTATGTCGTAACCGACCAAAATGGCCTTATTGGAAGCGCGACGCGTACAGTAAACGTAATTAATCCTAATCCAACAGTAGTGGTTCAGCCTGATGCAACAAGTGCGCCACAGAGTTAGTTGTTTTTTCCTGCAACTTGTGAGGTGGCGGTCACCAAAACTAAAACATGCAACAAACTGATAAATCTTTTGCAGTAATTCTAGGAATGCTCGTACTGAGTGGTCTTGGTATTTTTATATCTGCTGCCATGGGGCTTATGGCTCGGAATGGAGCAACATTTTCAAGCGTGGTTGCGACGCAGATAGGGCTAGGACTTGTTTGTGGGCTGGTGTTAATGTTTTTAGCAGCGCATACGGATTATCGTGTACTGCGCAGATGGGCGCCACTTTTTTTTATATTCGCACTACTACTGACCGCGCTTACTCTCACGCCGATTGGGGTTTCTTTGAAGGGTGCTAGTCGATGGCTTGCTGTCGGCCCAATAACTTTTCAGCCTGAGGAATTACTTAAACTAGCTTCGGTGCTTGTGTTGGCGTCATTTTACGCGACACACATAAAAAAGACTGCCAGTATTGAATATGGTCTTGTGCCTCTTTTAGTTGTTGCGGGTTTGTCATCAATTATTCTTCTTTTACAGCCAGACACAGACGGCGTCATCATGATAGGTGGCGCTTGTGCGACTATGTGGTTTGTGTCGGGGTCGCGTTTTACGCATTTTATGTTGCTTATCGCATGTTCTTTTATGGCTTTGCTGGCACTAGCTATGTATCGACCATACTTACACGCAAGGCTCGAGACTTTCTTGCATCCAACGCAAGATTCTCTTGGTTCGAGTTATCAAACTCAACAGTCACTCATTGCAATCGGTTCTGGAGGTTTGTTGGGTAGGGGGTTTGGGCAGAGTATCGAGAAATTTTCTTATTTACCAGAGCCAATAGGGGATTCTATTTTTGCTGTGGCTGGAGAAGAGTTCGGTTTTGTCGGTACTAGTGCGTTGGTGATACTATTTGCGTTGTTTGTGTTGCTTGGGGTACGTATTGCCACGCGCGCTGGCGACTCGTTTGGTAGTCTTACCGCAATAGGCCTAACTGTTATTATGGGCGGTCAGGCATTTTACAATATTGCCTCGACCATAGGTATAGTACCGCTTTCTGGGCTACCTCTAATTTTTGTGTCGCATGGCGGTACTGCTCTTGCAATAGCTCTTGGTGAAGCGGGTATTTTGATGAATATTTCAAAAAGAGCGAAGCCTTAATGTTGTCGTGGTGCTTTTTTTCTGCACCCAAATATGCTACAATGGGCGTACTTCTATATGGTTATTACATACAATAATGGTGAATGTGTGAAGATTTCGCAGGGCGATTTGACGCTGGCTTTTAATCCGCCCACGAAGGAGTCTTCAATAAAAGTGGCTAAGTTTGGCTCGGACATTGTCTTGATATCTTTTACGCACCCTGATTTTAATGGTGTAGATACGGCATCTTTGGGAGATAAAACCCCTTTTGTAATTTCAGGTCCCGGTGAATACGATGTTAAAGGAGTCACTGTGCGCGGATTTGGTTCAATCGCAACTTATGACGGCAAAACATCTGTTAACACTATTTACTCTGTGTCGCTCGACGGTTTCTCTTTGTGTTTTTTGGGTGCATTGAGTGCGGAGGATCTACCCCAAGAGGCGAAGCAAGAAATTGATGATATAGACGTGCTTTTCCTGCCCATTGGTGGTGAAGGCGTGCTGAATTATGCGACAGCGTATAAACTTGCCGTTAAGCTTGGGCCGAAACTAATAATCCCGATACATTACGGCTCTGTTGGTCAGAAAGATGCGCTCAAACTTTTCCTCAAGGAAGCAGGCGCCGAAGACATTAAGCCTGTCGATCGTCTTACAATTAAGAGAAAGGACGTTGAGGGAAAGGAAGCGGAGATTGTTGTGCTTGAGTCTAATTAAAGTTTTTATGATAAATAGTTATTTTGAAAAATTACAAAGCAAGCCAACGCATGAAAAGCGTCGGTTCGCGCTACAATGCTCTTCGGTGATTACAAGCGCAATATTTTTGGTGTGGCTTGCTACTTTAGGTCCTCGTATATTGGCACAAATTACTCCTGTAGATAAAACAAAAATAGCGAGCAATTCTGGAGGTAATGTTTTTGGTGTTGTTGCTTCGGTTGGTGCCGCTCTATCAGGTCAATGGAATCAGACCAAGTCTATGTTGACGGCTGTCAGTAGCGATGCAAATTGGAGTGGTAATGCGAGCGGTACTCCTGATTCATCTTTACAACAATCGGACTCTCAAGTTGGTGACATGGCAGAACCAGCCGCAGTGATTTTAATTCCGAGCAGTGTGTCGAACGATGATTCTGTAACGAACTAAAATTTATGGCTGAAGAAACAAAAATAATACAAAACATTTTCCCGCAGGATATTTCCGGCGAGATGCGTCAGTGCTATATAAATTATGCAATGACTGTTATTACGTCGCGCGCTTTACCTGATGTGCGCGACGGACTTAAGCCTGTTCATCGCCGAATTTTGTATGCAATGCATCGAATGGGGCTTACTGCCAGCGCGCGAACGCGCAAATCCGCTGCCGTTGTGGGAGATGTTCTTGGAAAGTATCACCCTCACGGCGACTCGTCTGTTTACGACGCTATGGTAAAAATGGCACAGGATTTTTCCATGCGCTACCCGCTCATAATTGGTCAAGGAAACTTCGGTTCTCTTGACGGTGATTCCGCAGCAGCTATGCGTTACACAGAAGCAAAAATGTCTAAACTCTGTGGCGAGTTGCTCGGCGATATAGACAAAGAAACGGTAGATTGGAATCCAAACTATGACGGCACACTCAAAGAACCGAAGGTGCTTCCAGCTACTGTGCCAAACCTTTTGCTCAACGGCACGCTTGGTATTGCTGTTGGTATGGCAACTAACATTCCTCCACATAATCTCGGCGAAATAGTTGCTGCGACAGGTCACCTTATTGATAATCCAGACGCCACAGTAGAGGATTTGATGCAATTCGTAGTAGGACCTGATTTTCCTACAGGTGCTGTTGCGTATGGTAAAAAAGACTTATTACATGCGTATTCAACTGGGCGTGGTGGTGTTGTTGTTCGTGGCCAAGCTGATATTGATGAGGACAAGAGGGGTAATTTTAGGATAATTATTACCTCTATCCCATGGCGCGTAAATAAGGCTGAAATGATAATACGCATCGCTGACTTGGTGCGTGACAAAAAAATCGACGGAATACGAGGCTTGCGTGACGAGTCCACTCGCGATATTCGTGTTGTGGTTGAACTCAAACAAGGCGCCCGTCCACAGGCTGTTTTAAACTCGCTTTATAAGCACACTCAGTTGGAAGACGCTTTCCATTTCAATATGGTTGTACTTGTGGACGGCGTGCCACAAACAATGTCGCTCAAAGGTATTCTGCAAGAATTCATCAAGCATCGACAGGACGTTGTGCGTCGCCGTACTCAATTCGAACTAACTCGTGCGCAGGAGCGTGAGCATATTTTGCTAGGTCTCAAAAAAGCGTTGGATTTGATTGATGAAGTCATTAAGACAATTCGTGCGTCTAAAGATGTAAACGAAGCGCGCCTTAATTTGATGAAGAAGTTTGGTTTTTCTGAAATACAAGCAACTGCGATTTTGGAAATTCGCCTGCAAAAACTCGCGAATCTTGAACGTAAGAAAATTGAAAGTGAGTTGTTGGAGACGCAGGCGCTTATTAAAGAGCTTGCCGCGTTGCTAGCTAGCGCCAAGAAAATGCTTGGTGTTATTAAAGACGAGATTGGTGCGGTGGCTGCTAAGTATGGTGACAAGCGTCGCACTAAAGTTGTGAAGGGTGCGATAGGTGCAATTTCCATCGAGGATATGATTCCCGACGAGGAACAAGTCCTTACTCTTTCGTCTGGAGGATATGTAAAGCGCACTAATCCAGAGGAATATCGCCGGCAGAAGCGTGGCGGTGTTGGTGTTATTGATTTGGATACAAAAGAAGAAGATTTTGTTACAAAATTCCTCACAACTTCTACGCACAGTGATTTGCTTTTCTTTTCTGATCTTGGGAAGGCGTACCAGATAAAGATGCACGAATTACCTGAAGGTAAACGCTCTACTCGTGGAAAAGCATTGGTGAATTTCTTGTCGCTCGGAGATGCGGAAAAAATTTCTTCTGTTTTGCCAATGCGTAAAGGTGAGAAAGAAGGTGAACGATTCTTGTACATGATAACCAAACAGGGTACTGCTAAAAAGGTAGATGCTACTGCATTCCGTGATGTGCGTCGCGGTGGTTTAATTGCGATTAAGATTCAGAAGGGCGATGAGCTTATTGCAGCACTATTTGTAGAAAAGGGTGACGATATAATGTTGGCAACTTCTAAAGGTCAGAGTATTCGTTTTAAGGAAAGCGATATCCGTGTGATGGGACGAACGGCTGGCGGAGTGCGCGCGATGCGTCTTGATAATGGCGATGAAATAGTCGGCGCGGACGTTGTGAAAAAAGGCGAGAGAGGTGCAGAGTTGCTTGTGGTGTCGCGTGGAGGTTATGGAAAGACTACGCCAACAAAAGAATATAAGGTACAAAAGCGCGGAGGAAGTGGAATTAAGACCATGAACGTTACCGCCAAGACAGGGCCCGTTATTTCTGCTCATGTTGTTTCTGCTGAAGCAAAACTCGAGGGCGAAACCGAAAAAGAAATTGTGGTTATTTCAAAGAAAGGGCAGGTTATCCGCACTGGTTTGCATGAGATACCATCGCTCTCTCGCTCAACTCAAGGCGTACGCATTATGCGACTCCGCGAAGCCGACACCATTGCTAGTTTTGTCTGTTTGTAACCTTGGAGAGATAGTGCGGGAATAAAAAAACAAATAAGCCCTAATACCTATTTTGTCGGTAGAGTTTGCGCACCGTCTTCTTCGTGAAAGACGGCAAATTCTTTCGGGAAAAGCCAGATTACAATGTGGTAGATTCCGTAGGTTATGAAGAATGCAGACAGAACGTCTATTGAATAGTGTATATGTCCCATAAGGACTATTATCGCGAAAAACAGTGAGGTAGCAAGGTAGAAGTATCGTAGTGCTGGCTCGCGCCAGAAGATTAATGCGCCGAGAAATGGAAGTCCAGTGTGTCCCGAAAAGAACAAATCTGCGCCAAAAAATGTCTTTGCTATTGTGTCACCGAAACCCATTGTATGCGGTACAAACGGGCCTGTGTGGGTGAGTGAAGTAAATATAGAACGTGTAATAAAAAACAAAGTTATTGCATGAAGTGAGAACGGTATGCGCTTTGGATGTGCCAATACTACAACCGCTGTTATGGCTGCAAACCAGAATGTGCCGTATACAAATAGAGCGCTTACGTCAAAAACGGGTATGTTTGAAAGTACAATGTCCGTGACTGCGTTGCTAGCGTGTTCTGTTGCAAAATTTATAGCAAAAATGTTTATAAACATGCTGATTATAAACAATACGACTGATAGGACTACTGATGTGCGGAAGCTTTGTTGAGATGCGTATAGTCTATATCTGCGAGCAAGCTCGGTGTGTGGTTTTGTGTGTTTATACAAGGGGATTGTTGGCATCATGTTTTTATTTTACCCGTCACTTCTATTGAATAGAGAGCGACTGGTAACAGCTGTATTGTATACCTCAAGATATTTATGTGCTATCTTTTTTATATGGATAACTCCCAGTATGATTCTAAAAAAATAGAGCCAAAGTGGCAAGAAAAGTGGGAGAAAACAGAGGCTTTTTTTGCGCACAATGACGCTAAAAAGAAAAAATTTTATGGGCTGATTGAGTTCCCATATCCTTCTGGTGAGGGTTTGCACGCGGGACATGTGCGAAGCAATACGGCGATGGACGTGATTGCTCGTAAGCGTCGAGCCGAGGGTTTTGAAGTGTTGTACCCAATCGGCTGGGACGCATTTGGTTTGCCGACTGAAAACTATGCGATTAAAACTGGCATTCATCCGATTGACGTTACTAAAACAAATACAGATATTTTTAGGCGCCAGCTTAAATCTCTAGGATTTTCTTTTGACTGGTCGCGCGAAATAAACACAACTGAACCCGCGTACTATAAATGGACGCAGTGGATTTTTTTACGACTTTATAAACATGGTTTGGCGTATAAAGCGAAGTCTTTTATAAACTGGTGCCCAAAGTGCAAGATAGGTTTGGCGAATGAAGAAGTGGTTGGAGGCGCGTGCGAACGTTGTGGTTTTTCGCCTGTGGAGAAACGCGAGAAAGAACAGTGGATGCTCGCTATTACAAAATACGCGCAGAGACTTTACGATGATTTGGATGGAGTGGATTATATAGAGCGCGCGAAGACGCAACAGCGAAACTGGATAGGACCGAGCGAGGGTGCGGAGATTGAGTTTAAGATTTTAGCCAAAACTACTCCCACCTCGCCCCAACCCTCTCCTCTGGCAGGAGAGGGCGCAACCAAAACCATCACCGTATTTACAACTCGTCCAGATACTCTGTTTGGTGCCACATATATTGTGTTGGCGCCGGAGCATCCTTTGGTTGCAATGCTTGTCGAACGTTGCGAAAACGCGGAGGAAATTCGCGTGTACATTGCGAGTGTGTCCACAAAGGAAGACATCGAACGTACTGCAGAACAGAAAGAAAAAACTGGCGTAGAGTTGAAGGGCGTGGGCGCAACCAATCCTGCGAATGGAGAGGAGATATCAGTGTGGATTGCGGATTATGTGCTTGGTTCGTATGGTACAGGCGCGGTTATGGCTGTGCCAGCCCACGACGAACGTGATTTTGAGTTTGCGAAAAAGTTTGGGTTGGATATGCGAGAGGTGATTAGTGGTGGCGATATTTCTGAACGTGCATTTCTTGAAGCTGGAAATCTCATGAATTCAGGAGAGTTTGATGGAGTGTTTTCTGAAGATGTAAAGAAAAAAATTACTGAAAAAGTAGGCGGGAAGTTGGTGGTGAAATATAAATTGCGCGATTGGGTTTTCTCGCGTCAACGATATTGGGGGGAGCCGATTCCAATGGTGAAGTGTGAAGTATGTGCTGAAAAAGATCCAAAGAGCAACGGTTGGGTGCCTGTGCCTGAAAGTGAATTGCCAGTTAAATTACCAAAGGTTGATAAATATCAGCCGACAGACACTGGAGAGTCCCCTCTTTCCGCTATTCATGAATGGGTGAACACTAAGTGTCCTAAGTGCGGAGGTGATGCAAAACGCGAGACAGACGTTATGCCTAATTGGGCGGGTTCGTCGTGGTACTCGTTGCGCTATTGCGACTCGCATAACAACACTGCGCTCGCCTCTTCAGATTCACTTAAATATTGGACGCCTGTTGATTGGTACAACGGAGGAATGGAACATGTTACCCTGCACCTTCTGTACTCGCGCTTTTGGCACAAATTCCTTTTTGATATCGGAGTAGTGCCGACAAATGAACCATACGCGAAGCGCACAAGTCACGGGCTTATACTCGCTGGTGATGGTACAAAAATGAGCAAGTCAAAAGGTAATGTTGTAAATCCAGACGGAATTGTGAACCAGTATGGCGCGGACGCGTTGCGTGTTTTTGAGATGTTCATCGGACCATTTGACCAAGATGTGGCGTGGAACACCGACGGCGTTATCGGCTCACGTAGATTCTTGGAACGAGTGTGGAGATTGCAAGATCGCGTCATTGAAGATGAAGTACCTGCGCTTGTTATATCTCTTAACAAGACGATTAAAAAAGTCGGCGACGACATTGAGCAGATGAAATTTAACACGGCAGTAAGTCAGATGATGATTTTCTTAAATGAGTCTGAGAGCGTTGGTAGTATTGGTCGCGCGCAAATAAAAATCTTTGTGCAATTACTCGCTCCTTTTGCACCACATACTGCGGAAGAATTATGGGAGAAGACAGGTGGTTCTGGTTTTGTGCATAACGCGCCGTGGCCGAAATATGATGAAAAAAAGTTGGCGGACGAAATGACAAACATATCAGTGCAAATAAACGGCAAAGTACGCGGTGTTGTGGAGGTTTCTCGTGGCGCGAGTGAGGAGGAAGTTACAATTCTAGCAAAAGAAGTCATGTCTGTGCGCCTCGCCGATAAGATAATTTTGCGCACAATCTTCGTCCAAGACCGTATTATTAACTTTGTGTGCATATAAGTTGACAGTAAATCTGCATGCGCTATACTGCCAATGTAGATATGTTACGAAACCTAAAACACCAGCGGAGGTAAAGGTCATTCGTGACCTGCGCACCCGCTTCGGAAGAAGCGGTTTTTTTGTTACATATCAGGACTTTGACAATTTAATCCCATCGTTCACCACTTGTGCGGGTCTTTTTGTGGTGTATAGATGGACGACAAAACAGGAAACAAAACAGGAAAAACAAACTTGTACGCTACTTCACATTAGCGTGCATTTAAACAACAGATTATTGCGGTTCTCAAGTGTGGTTTTGCTCGCAAGAGCAGAGCGAAAACAAAATAAGGGCGTATGGCGGATGCCTTGGCTTTGGAAGGCTATGAAGGACGTGGCGTGGCGACGATATGCTTCGGGGAGGTGCCAAGCAACCTTTGATCCGGAGATTTCCGAATGGGGAAACCCGATAGAGTAAACCTTTATCATGGTGTAGTAATGCACTAAGCATACCTCGGGAAGTGAAACATCTCAGTACCGAGAGGAACAGAAACTAAATAAGTATTTCGTCAGTAGCGGCGAGCGAAAGCGAATAAGCCCAAACCGCAGAATTTCTCAAACTGCTTGTAGCGATACGAGCGGTTCGAGAGATTCTCGGGGTCGTAAGGCATTGGTAGTGCATTTAATGTACAAAAAGTTACAAATTGTTTTGATAGCTGAAGCCGCTGGGAAGCGGCGCCCTAGAAGGTGAAAGCCCTGTAGGCGAAATCTAAACAACTTTTCTAATGTCCTTGAGTAGCTCGAGACACGAATAGCTCGGGTGAATCTGCCGGAACTAACCGGTAAGGCTAAATACTTCCAAAGACCGATAGCGCAAAGTACCGCGAGGGAAAGGTGAAAAGCACCCCGGTGAGGGGAATGAAATAGAACTGAAACCATACGTCTACAAGGAGTCGATGCGGGTACCTCACAATGGTACGTTACGCAAAATATTTGTGTAGTGTCTATTGTGAGGTGTCCGCTACGGCGTGCCTATTGAAGAATGAGCCTGCGAGTTTATGTTGTCTCTTATATGTCTAAGCGGTGTACCCGCGGAGGCGCAGCGAAAGCGAGTCTGAATAGGGCGATTTGTTGATATTTATTTATTGACATAGAGACGGCATAAGACCCGAAGCGTGGTGAGCTTGCCATGAGCAGGGTGAAGTTTTGCGAAAGCAAAATGGAGGCCCGAACCGGTTAGCCGTGCAAAACTATCGGATGACTTGTGGTAAGGAGTGAAAAGCTAATCGAACTACGTAATAGCTGGTTCTCTCTGAAACAGCTTTTGGGCTGGCGTCGTGTTCATTGATAGACGGGGGTAGAGCACTGGAAGGATCGGACAGGGAGAAATCTCGCTTATCCTATCAAACTCCGAATACCGTCTATGTTACACGGCAGTTAGTACGCGGGGGCTAAGCTCCGCTGTACAAAAGGAGAAGAGTCCTAGATCTCAAGTTAAGGTCCCTAAATTCGCGTTAAGTGTATCACAAGGAGGTAGAGTCTCGTAGACAATGAGGAGGTTGGCTTAGAAGCAGTCATCCTTGAAAGAAAGCGTAACAGCTCACTCATCGAGAGATTCCGCGCCGAAGATAATCGGGGCTAAAACGCGGTACCGAAGCTGAGGGCTTGTGTGTTTCATTGAGGAAAATAGTTCTTCGATGATTAAAAAAGAAATAATAAAGAACAGGCGGGGTGTAGCACAGAGTGTTTTGCTCTATAAGAAAAACATGGTGACGACTATGTTAATCGTAGACGCAACAACACGCGGTAATGCACTTGGCAGGAGCCGAGGGTCGGTGGTTCAAATCCACCCATCCCGACCACTTTTATATTCTTTTTTAAATCAAAATGTTGGCAAAATCATTCGTGATTTTGCCTCCTCAATGAAATGCACAAGCGGTAAGAGAGCGTTCCGTTCGCAATGAAGCCAAAGGGGTGACCCATGGTGGAGCGTATGGAAGTGAGAATGCAGGCACAAGTAACCACAATATATGTGAAAACCATATACGCCGAAAGATCAAGGTTTCCTCTTCAACGACAATCGGAGGAGGGTTAGTCGGGCCTAAGGGTATGGCGAGAGCCGGACTCGATGGACATACGGTTAATATTCCGTGACTTCTGTGTTATTCGATGGGGCGACGAATGTCAGTATATCAGGCGCATAATTGGATTTGCGTCGGGCGCGCGACGAAAGCCGGCAGGCAAATCCGCCGGCAGCTGTAAAGCATTTCAGATGCGCGTTCGCGAACGGTTAGCTTAGGCTAACATGAGTTGATAAAACGATGTTCCGAGAAAAACCTCTAAGATTAATAATACAGAACCCGTACCGCAAACCGCCACAGGTGATCAGGTCGAGTAGACCAAGGCGAACGAGTGAGTGGTCCCCAAGGAACTCGGCAAAAAATCAGCCGTAACTTCGGAATAAGGCTTCCCCTTTTTCCTTTACTGGAAAAAGGGGCGCAGCGAAAGTATCCCTGGCAACTGTTTACCAAAAACACAGCTCCCTGCGAACTCGTAAGAGGATGTATAGGGGGTGACACTTGACCAATGCGAGAAGGTCAAATAACGGTGGTGAGATCATATCAAGCTGGCTGTTATAAGCCCTCGTCAATGTCGGCGATAACTATAATCGTCCTAAGGTTTTCCTCTCAAATGAAAGTTTGATCGGAAAAGGACTGGGACGATTATGGCCAACAAATAATGGTAAATAGTTACAATAGAAAATTACACAAAAAAGCTACCTTGGTGTGCGGTAACGCGCATTGAGTCCAACATGACTAAATAGAGACCATACGTCGTGCTCCCGCGCTCTGCGGGATGAAGATATGGCCCTTCGTTGAGGAATAGAAGAGCGAAATTCCTTGTCTGGTAAGTTCAGACGCGCACGAATAGTGTAATGACTGGGGAACTGTCTCGGGGACCAGCTCGGTGAAAATACAATACCGGTGAAGATGCCGGTTACCTGCAGTTAGACGAAAAGACCCCAGAAGCTTTACTACAACTTGGTATTGTTCATACGGTTTCTCTGCGTAGCATAGGTGGGAGGGTTTGAAGTCATGATTTCGGTTGTGATGGACTCGACAGTGAAATACCACTCTTAGAAATTGTATGGACTAACCTGTACGGCAAAACCGTGCAGAGACAGTATCTGGCGGGTAGTTTTAGTGGGGCGCTATCCTCCTAAAGAGTAACGGAGGAGTGCATTAAGGTAGGTTAGGCGCGAATGGAAACCGTGCCGATAGCGTAATGGCATAAACCTGCTTGATTGCGAGACGTGAATGTCGAGCAAACGCGAAAGCGGGCCATAGTGAACCGACCATCCGCATTAGAGGCGGTGGAAGATTATCTGATAAAAGCTACTCTGGGGATAACAGGCTAGTTCCGCCTAAGCGTCCATAGCGACGGCGGAGTTCGGCACCTCGATGTCGGCTCAGCATATCCCGGGGGTGGAGAAGCTCCCAAGGGTTTGGCTGTTCGCCAATTAAAATGCTACGCGAGCTGGGTTCAGACCGTTCAGTCTCATAATTTCTCGCAAAAGAGATTGTGACTTGAACGCTCTGAACCCCCGAGGAAATATACAGCAATGTATATAATGTTAAGGAAAAACGGCGGCATTGCATAGTAATATGTAGTGAGAAGTTGACTAATATCGGTGGAATCCGACTCTGTATAAAACACAGAAGGACAATACCGAGGGAAGTTCATATTTGGAAAAATATAGACACCCGTAGAGACTGAACGTCAGCAATCCTTTGATGAAAATCATGAGGATTAAGTTACAGTCCAATCCGTTTAGTAATAAACGAAATCTCGGCACCTATCTTTTGGTGTTGAGTGTAGATGCGTGAGACAGGTTGGTCTCCTATCTACTGCAGGCGTCGATTCTTGAGGAAATTTGCTCCTAGTACGAGAGGACCGGAGTGAACTGACCGCTGGTGTACCAGCTGTACTGCCAAGTGCAATGCTGGGTAGCTATGTCGGGTGTGGATAAGCGCTGAAAGCATCTAAGCGCGAAGCCCTTTCCAAGATGAGGAATCATTGAGATCCGTGAGAGATGATCACGTTGATAGGCTTTAGGTGTAAGCGCAGTAATGCGTTGAGCCGAGAAGTACTAATGCATCGATTTGATTTCGCGGGCAATAATTATATTAGTGTCCACCATGCTTGGGTACCGCAATAATCTGCTGTTTAGTTTGTTTCTCTTTCAATTTTTGTTTTGTCGCCACAATAAAAAGAAAATCGTGCTTTTTGTCTTGGTGGTTCATCGGAGAGGTCACACCCGTTCTCATTCCGAACACGGAAGTTAAGCTCTTCAGAGGCGATGGTACTTGATGTAACAGTCAGGGAGAGTAGCTCACCGCCAGGACATAGTGCATGATTTCTATAGAAAAAAACTACATCAATGTTCTGTATTGGGTAGTTTATTAATGTTTTTCCTCCATCCGAAAAAAATTTCTATTGGAGCTTCTTTTTGTGTTATTATACTAATATATGTCATGGGGATCACGCAGGAAAACTTTGTACGGTATTGTAATCGGTTTTTTTGTTTTATTGGCGTTTAGTGTGTTAATGTTTCGTATTTTCTATCACACCCCCACGTGTTTTGATGGTATAAAAAACAGCACTGAGTCTGGGATTGATTGTGGTGGTTTGTGCGCAAAAGTATGTTACGGTATTGCACGAAAGCCCGTTGTTAATTGGGCACAGTCCTTTCGTACATCTTCCAACACAGTAACTGCGGTGGCATATATCAAAAATACAAATGCTGGTGAGCTCACTGGGTCTTATGGTGCACATTATTTTTTCAGGCTTTACGACAAGAATAATCTTCTTATTGTTGAAAGAAGTGGAATTATTGATATTCCCCCACAAAATACAGTGCCTGTTATAGAACCTAATGTTGTTGTAGGTAATCGCGAAGTAGCGCATACTTTTTTTGATTTTTCGGTCGATCCGACATGGATTAAGATTGCAGAAGATGCGCAACCATCTCTTCATGTTAAGATTCAATCGCTCTCCTCGGACGGAACACGTTTGTCTGCTACTGTTGTAAATAGTGGGTTATACGATGTACGGAATCTCACGCTAGTGGCGACACTCTTTGACGTAGATGGAGAGGCTATTGCGGCGTCTAAAAGTCTTGTCCCAATTATTTCGGCTAACGGCTCTCAATCTGTAGTATTTACATGGAGTCAGTCGTCGAAACCAGTCCGCGCGGAGATTATACCTTTGCCAGCTTTACCTGCGCAGACTACAGGAGTATGACAGATGGGGCCAGTTTAGGACAGCAAAATGTGCGCGGTTATTTAATCTTTACTCTAGCGCTTACTCTAGCGCTAATGGGTGCGCTAACCATGAGTTCATTTCAGGCCGGCAACTCGTTTTTGGTACGCCAATTAATATGGCTGTGTATTGGCTCGGTTGTATTTTTTGCTGCTAGGCAGGTTGATTGGCGTATTCTTCGAAGGACTGGAGTTGCTGTTGGTGTATATGGTATTGCCACAGCTCTACTTCTTTTGCTGTTTGTCGTCGGTAAAACTTTCATGGGTGCCGAGAGTTGGTTTTCTTTTGGGGCTTTTTCTTTTCAACCGATAGAAATGGCGAGTCTCGCCCTTATTATTGTGCTCGCGAAATACTTCTCAAGGCGTCATATTGAAATTGCCAATTTAAGACATATACTCGTATCTGGTGCGTATGCATTTATCTTATTTTTAATCGTTGCGCTTCAGCCCGATTTTGGAGGCGCTATTATTATATTCAGTGTGTGGCTATGTATGGTTCTGGTCTCAGGTATTTCTCGAGCACATTTACTAACTGTGTTTAGTATCGGCATTATTGCATTCGCTGGTCTCTGGACATTCGGCTTCCATGAATACCAGCGACAGCGTGTGTTAAATTTTTTACATCCACTAGCAGATGCGCGCGGTACAGGCTACAACGCGCTTCAGTCAACGATTGCTGTTGGTTCAGGGCAATTCCTTGGAAAAGGTATAGGATACGGTACACAGTCAAAATTACGTTTTTTGCCGGAATACCAGACAGATTTTATGTTTGCCGCGTTCTCTGAAGAGTGGGGTTTCGGTGGGGTTGTGCTTTTGTTTGTTCTGTATGGAATACTTTTTTCTATCATGCTTTCGGTTGCCATGCGTGGCGCAACCAATGTTGAAATGTTATTTGTGCTGGGAGTTTTGTTTTATTTGGCGGCGCACTTTGTATTGCATGTTGGAATAAACATGGGCATTTTGCCTGTCACAGGAACAACAATTCCTTTTATGAGCTACGGCGGTTCTCACCTGCTAATTGAATTTCTTATGCTTGGAATCGTCGCAGGTATGGATAAATATGGAAACGCCGCTCATCGCGACATGGTCAAATCAGAGTTTTCCGGCGGTTACGATGTGTAGGTTTTTACTGCAACGTCTAGCATTTTTCTAAATGAAAACTGCACAGTAACTTTTTCGTACAGGTTTTCCGCAAGTGTCACTCGTAATCTGGAATCCTCAACAAGGGTTATAATTTTTTCTGCAAGTTCTATAGAATTTCTGGGCTCTACAAGTAACCCCGTTGCTCCTTCTTCTAAAATGTCTGGTATCCCACCGACGCGCGTAGCAACAATTGGAAGTTTCGCCATGCCAGCCTCTAAAAGCACGTATGGCAAACCCTCTTTAAGCGACGGCAGAGCGAATATATCCAGCGCACGCAGAAAAACTGATGCGCGTGGAACGAAGCCAATTAAGGTCACTTTTTCAGAGAGATGTTTTTCGTCTATAAGTGCCTGAAGCCGTCCTTGTTCTTCACCGCCACCGATTATTAGTAGTCTTACATTATTATGTGTTTCGGACACAACACGAAAAGCGTTTATAAGAAAATCCAAACCTTTATTCTTTGTTAGTTCTGCAATAGTGCCTATTAAGATGTCGCCATCTGAAATCACAAAAGGTTTAAAACTTTGGAGCGTTAAACGCGAAATATCTCGCGGATCAAATCCGACGGAAGAGATGCCGTTGTGTATTAAGCGGATTTTTGATGCACAAAAAGGGAAACGTTTGGCGCTTTTATAATCATTTTGTGATATTGCGATTACTCGATGACATAAAAGAAAAGTTGCCCAAGTGACAATCCAAATTAACATTCTTGCTAGAAAGGGTCGTGGTTCTTCATGTGGAAGACCGTGTGCTGTAAAAATTATGCGGTGGACGCCTGCAATTCTAGCTGCGAGTGCGCCAACTCCACCTGCCTTTGAGCTGTTTAGATGCACAATATCAGGTCGCTCACGTCTGAATATCTTTACTAGCTCGAACATCGCGCGCAGGTCGTTTAGTAGGAATACGTCTCGTGTAAATGCACTAACAAAAATGGTCTTTGTGCCATTTGCGAGCAAAGCTTCGTAGAGAGCTCCAGTCTTTGCGCCGTGACCACCAGTACCGCCGAGTGCCACAGTAACATCAAATTGCTCGTCTGGGAGGGAAGTTGCAAGATCGTAAACGTACCGTTGTGCCCCACCCCAATTAGACTTTGTTATTACAAATAAGACCTTCTTTTTAGATATGTTAGACATGGTAACTTGAGAATCCATACAGTTGTTATAGTATACAAGTACATATGGATTCTGTCTTTCGACCATCTGGTCTCGCTTTGGTAGCTGGTGATTTGGCGTGCTTCATTCTCGCGCTCTGGAGCGCTCTTTTTGCGCGCTCTTTTTCGCCTCCTGCCACAGCTATTATGCTCGACCACCTCGCTGCTTTCGCACCGCTGTTTGTTGTGTGGATTTTGGTGTACACAATAGCGGGATTGTATGAGGGTCGCAAGATTATTTTCGCACGGCGTGATTTATTGGCAACACTGCTGTATGCACAATTCGCAAACATAATTATTGCAGCGCTGTTCTTTTTTATAATGCCACTATTTGGAATTGCGCCGAAAACCATACTGTTTATATATTTGTTCATATCATTTTTCTTTGTACTTGTTTGGCGAGTATTTCTGTTTCCGCGTCTCGGTTTGGATAAGCGCAGTGCGGCTATTGTTGTTGGTGCCGGAGCGGAAATCGATGAACTTGTTGCTACGCTGAACGCTGCGCCATTGTCGCCTGTGAGGGTTGTTGAGAGAGTGCCAGCTCAAAAAGAGCATCTTGCAGAGTGTTTGAGCACATCAATAGCGCAGAGCCAACCACAGTTTATTATTGTTGATTTTAAATCTACTGCATTGACGCATGAATCCCTGCCCGATTTATATAACTTACTTGTACAGGGTGTTCGTTTCATTGATGCGAATAGTTTATATGAGGAGGTGTTTGGCCGCGTGCCACTCTTGCATGTCAACGATGAATGGGTGGCGCGCAATGCGTCACGCTCGATGAGTGCGTGGTACGACCCAATCAAAAGGATAATTGATATTGTTGGTGGCGTGGTCGTTGGCATTATTTCGCTGATTTTGTACCCGTTTATTATTATTGCGATTTTTATTGAAAGCGGTGGGCCTGTTTTTATCATGCAGGACCGCGTTGGCTATAGAGGTAAGATAATAAGGTTGTGTAAGTTTCGTACTATGACGGGTAATGATAATGGATTATACAAAGATGGTGTTAGTGCTTTGCGTGTCACTAGAGTGGGTGCGATTCTGCGCACGACTCGTATGGATGAATTGCCACAGTTGTGGAGTGTGGTACGCGGTGATTTGTCGCTTATCGGGCCACGACCGGAATTCCCACCACTGGTTGCTCAATATGAAAGTGCTATAAAATATTATAATTTACGTCACCTAATCCGCCCGGGACTTTCAGGGTGGGCTCAGCTATATCACGCTAACGATCCTCATCATGGTGCGGCGGTTGAAGCGACGCGTGAAAAATTATCATACGACCTATATTATCTTAAGCATCGTTCACTAGCGCTCGATATATTGGTTGCGCTTAAAACTATTACGAAACTTTTGACGCGCAGTGGGGTATAAATGATTATGAGTTGTGTAGGTTTTTTTAACATCTTAATCATTTTTATATGAATAAAAAAGTAGTCGTAGTTGGTGGCGCTGGTTTTATTGGATCAAATCTTGTTGATGGGTTGGTAAAAAAAGGTTATGAGGTGCATGTTGTGGATAATCTTTGTGCAGGCAAAAAAGAAAATGTAAACAAGAAGGCCGTGTTGCATATTGCAGATATTAGGAATCCTTCCGAACTTACAGATTTGTTTTGTGGGGCACAATACGTCTTCCATTTAGCAGCTTTGCCACGCGTGCAATATTCAATAGAACAACCTCGCGAGACGCACGAAGTAAACATAACAGGTACACTCAATGTCCTTATGGCGGCGCGAGAAGCTGGTGTAAAGCGTGTTGTGTATTCCGCATCAAGCTCCGCATATGGCGATCAAAAAGAGATGCCGTTGCGTGAGAGCATGCTACCTCGCCCAATGAGCCCGTACGGACTCCATAAGCACGTTGGAGAGCTGTATTGTAGTGTGTGGAGTGAAGTATACGGACTACCTACCGTATCACTTCGCTATTTTAATGTATACGGACCTCGTCTTGACCCGGATGGTGCGTACGCATTGGTAATAGGAAAATTTTTGAAACAATGTGCCGAGGGTAATACAATTACCATTACTGGCGATGGAACACAGACGCGTGATTTTACCCATGTGCGCGACGTTGTACAAGCTAATATACTTGCCGCTGAAGGTGAGGTGGTCGGGCGTGGGGAGGTCATAAATATCGGCGCTGGTGAGAATGCGTCCATAAACCAGATTGCCAAACTAATAGGTGGGAAAGTTGAGCATATTGCAGCTCGCCTTGAACCACATGATACTTTGGCGGATAATAGTCTAGCGAGAGAACTTTTGGGTTGGAAGCCACAGGTTTCGCTAGAAGAGGGAATTGCTGAACTCAAAACAATTTTTGGTATCGATGCATAAATTATATTTTTTTAATTAAATTTATGATAATTGATGGAAAAATAATCGCAGAAGAAATAGTGAGTTCGCTTGCTGTTGAATACAAGAAACTGTCGAGACAGCCAGTGCTTGGGATTTTGATTGTAGGTCACAGCACCGCAACTGAATCATTTGTGCGCATTAAAACACAAATTGGAGAGAGGCTTGGTGTCCGCATGGTGCATGTTTTTTTGGAAGCGGAGGCTACTACGGAGGTGGCTGTTGCTGAGGTGAAGCGTCTGTCAAAAGAATGGGACGGTGTTATTGTGCAATTGCCTTTACCGAAAAAACTTAATATAGACGAAGTTCTTTCCGCTATTCCTGTCGGTAAAGATGTTGACGCGCTTAATCCGACGATTCCATACGATAAGCAAAAAATGCACGCACCTGTTGCGTGTGCTGTTGGTGAAATACTTCGACGTTATCGAGTGGATGTGCGATGCAAGAATGCCGTTGTAATTGGAGTTGGAAGACTCGTTGGCGCGCCGTGTATTTCTCTTTTGCGGTCGCTTGGGGCAAATGTTTCGATTGTAACAAGAGGGGAAGGTTCTCTCGATTTGCTTTTGAATGCAGATATTATTGTGTCCGGCACTGGAGTGCCAGCATTAATTAAACCGAACATGATAAAAACTGGTGTAGCATTAATTGATGCTGGAGCGAGTGAGCAGTCAGGTAAATTAGTCGGCGATGCAGATCCTTTGTGTGGAGAAAAGTGCGCCGTATTCACTCCAGTGCCAAGAGGTGTCGGGCCAATTGCGATAGCGATGATTTACAGGAATCTTTTTACGATTTTAAAATGAGTTTTTGCTATTTTTTGACAAAAACACGAGATAATTTTACTTAAAAATGACGGCTTTCGCTCGGAGTGTTTCTGTGTTATGTTGTTGATATGCAGAAGGATTACTATAGTATTTTGGGTGTCCAAAAGGGCGCCTCGCCGGACGAAATCAAGAAGGCGTTTCATAAATTAGCACACCAATATCATCCTGACAAGTCGGGTGGGAATGCTGATAAATTTAAGGAGGCAAGTGAAGCCTATAGTGTTTTGAGCGACCAAAAGAAACGAGCAGAATACGACACTTACGGACAGACCTTCGGCGGTAATGGCGCACAAGGCGCTGGAGCTGGCGCACAAGGTTTTGATTTCTCGCAATTTCAAGACATGTTCAATGGTGCTGGTGTAGATTTCGGTGACATTTTTGGTGGCGCCGGCGCACGTACTCGTCGTGGGCGCGACATCTCAATTGATCTTGAATTATCTTTTAAAGAATCTATTTTTGGCGTGACGCGCCGAGTGCTTATTACTAAAATAGGCGTGTGCGATACTTGTCACGGATCCGGCGCTAAGCCAGGCGCTAAACTCAATTCTTGTAAGACGTGTTCAGGTGCTGGTAAGGTTCACGAGACAATGCAGTCGTTTTTTGGCGCCGTAACAACTGTGCAACCATGTCGATCATGTCATGGTACAGGTAAAATACCTGAAGAAAAATGCAGTGTGTGCAGAGGTGAGGGTGTGTTGCGCAAACAAGAAGAGGTTTCTATTGTTGTGCCTCCTGGCATTGAAAGTGGTGAGATGATTCGCATGTCTGGTGCTGGCGAAGCTGTGCTCGGTGGCCATGCTGGCGATTTGTATGTAAAGATTCATGTGTCTCCTGATAAGCGTTTTACCAAAGACGGTATCAATCTGATTACTGATCTTTCTGTTAAGCTCACCGATGCCTTGCTTGGAAAAGAATATACAGTACCCACTCTTGACGGTGACGAAGAAATTACGATTGAACCTGGTATCTCACATGGCGAGATGTTGCGCGTTAAGGGTAAGGGTGTTCCGTCAGGACGCGGTGGCAAGCGTGGTGATTTGTTTGTACGCGTGAGTATTGTTCTACCTAATAAACTATCAAAAGCAGTGCGCGGTATTGTGGAAAAATTGCGCGAGGAAGGTGTATAGTTTTATATATTTTAGTAACAAAAAAGACGTGGCTGATTTCTAGCCACGTCTTTTTTGTTAGTTTATGTTGGTCATTTGTTAGACCTCTAGTATAACTGGAATTACGATAGGGCGTTTGTTGGTGTGTTCAAAAAGGAAACGTGCGACTGCATCGGTTACGTTGTTTTTAACGAAGTCGAAGTTGATTGGTTGCATACCGCGGGTAGTGTCTTCAACTGCTTTTTTGGCGACAATGCGCGATTGTTGTAGCAGTTCTTGGTTTTCGCGCAAGTATACAAAGCCTCGTGAAATAATATCTGGACTTTTGCGAAGCCGTCCAGTCTGGTGGTTTATGATTGCAATGATCACAAACATTCCGTCAGCGGCGAGCATTTTGCGGTCACGGATAACAACCTCCTGAATATCGCCAACGGAGAAACCGTCCACTAGGCGCAAGCTCGCTGGCGCCATTTCTGCACGGCGCACAATTTTAGTACCCTCTTTTTGAATTTCGATAATCGCGCCGTTGTCAGGAATAATTATTTCATCTTCAGCGCGTCCGCAAGCCTTTGCTATCTCTGCATGTGTCTGCAACATGTAGTGGTAACCGTGTACGGGCATAAAGAATCGGGGATTGATGTGTTGCTGTATCCAGACCAGTTCGTCACGGTTGGCATGACCTGATGCATGCACGTCCATCATTTTGCGATGTATAATGTGCGCGCCTTGACGCGAAAGATTGTCTTTTAGTTTTTGCACAGAGCGTTCGTTGCCGGGGACGACAGACGAAGAGAGTATAACTAGGTCTGTCTTTTTAATCTTTACGTATTTATGTGTCTTGGTGGCTATTCGCATAAGCGCAGCAAATTCGTCGCCTTGTGCGCCTGTTGCAAGTACAAGCACTTTATTATCAGGAAGATTTTCTACCTCCTGTCCGCTTATGAAAGTCTTTTCAGGTACTTTGAGCATTCCGAGATTTTTGGCTATCTCAACATTTACTTTCATACTTCTGCCTTCTACCAAAACTTGTTTGCCACATGCTGCAGCCATTTCGATAATGTAGATGATGCGCTCTAGTTGTGAGGAAAAGGTACCGAGTATAAGACGACCTTTTGCGTTGGAAATCGTTTCCTGCATGTTTTTACGCACAGCGCTCTCTGGTATTGAAAAACCAGGTTCGTCGACATTGGTTGAATCAGGCGCAAGAAGAAGTACTTTTTTATCCTTGAAAAAAGCGAATTCTTTTTCTTCTGCTGCAGTTGGTATTCCTCCTACGTGGTCTACTTTTAAATCGCCCGTAAATACAATAAGGCCGTATGGTGTTTCTACAATAACGCCCATTGCGTCTGGAATAGTGTGCGACACGGCAAAAAAGCGGACACGTAAATCACCTACGCGAACTGTATCTGTTTTTTCAACCTCGTGTATTGTTAGCGGTTTTAGGTGTGTAAATTCTTCTTGCCGCTTCTTGATCATTACTGATGTGAGTCTGCGGGTGTAGATTGCAGGATAACCTATTCGGTCAATTATATATGGTATACCGCCAATATGGTCAAGATGTCCGTGTGTTATAAACATTCCGCGAATTTTGTCAGCGCGGTCTTCAAGATATTTTGTGTTAGGTAAAATATAATCAATACCCGGTGTTTCTTCCTCGCGAAATTGCACACCGCAGTCAATTATGATTATGTCGTTGCCGAACTCTATAGCGGTCATGTTACGACCTATCTCTTCCACGCCACCAAGCGGAATAATGCGAATATCTCCTACTCCAAGTGGTGGGATTTTATGCTCTTCCTTTGCGTCTTCTACTGCTTCTGCGGCGCGAGCGGAAGCTTCAGGTGGTCTTGGTCGGAAAGTTTGATGCACTGGACGTCCTCCTGCGCGTAGACCGCCACGGTAACCGCTTCGTGCGGGCGCACCACTCTTTGCTGGGGAAGCTACTGCTGGTGTGTGTGTTGTAGAAGCATGGGCATGAGGCGCATGTGTGGCGGGTTGTGTAGTGGTAGTGCGTTGACTGGCACCGATTGATGTACGATGAGTCGGTGCGCCACCGTATGGCCTACTTTGCCTAATCGGCGAGTACGAACGCGGTCGACGATTGTCGGAATTGCCACCAATATTGGCGCTAGGTGAGGTTGGTTGATTGTCCATAAATAAGATAACAAATAATAATAATTAGAAACCGTTAATAAATAGTTTTTTAAACTGACTAATCTTTAGTGTGTTGCACGAAAATTGGCCATACGTGGTCTGTGTGCATGTACCAGTGATCAATCGTACCAAAGCGGTCGCTAGGGTTTTCAATAACACCAAACGTGGTGCCGCGCACATCTTTCGGCAGAACATATGCATAGTCCGATGAGTATAAGAATATGGCGGGGACATCGGCAGTGATCTGTTGTTCCGTGGCATTGTACCATGCCACAGCTCTCTCGTCATCTGGTGTTTTGTGTATTTTGGTCAACAGTGTGTCAACAGACGGATTTGAATACATGGCAATGTTTAGTCCCGGATCATTGCGCTGACTGGAGTGCCAAAACGGGAATAGGTCAAGATTTCGTCCGATTATTTCTCCTGAGACAAGCGCTTCATATTTCCTAGGTTGAATAGCGTTTTCTGATAAATCACCAGGTTCATAAATTGATACAGCTACTTCGATTCCGAGACTTGTCCATGTTTGTTTTAGAAAGTTTGCAACTGAGGTCATCTCTGGTGTGTTTCCAGTTGAGATGTTGATAGAGAGAGTTTGCACCTGTGCTGATTTTCCGGAGCCGACCGTTTTTTGTAGAACACCATCTGCGTTTTCTAGCCACCCAGTGGCCAGAAGCTGTTTGTGTGCAATATTAATCATTTCTTCACCTGTTTGAATTAAAGGGGTTGGAGTTTCTACCATTCCTGCGCCGAGCATTTTAGACGGAATTGGTCCATCTAGTTTTTCCGCATAGCCATTAAAAATAGTCTCTATCATATCCTGCTTATTGACTGCAATATTGAGCGCTGAACGTACCCTGCTGTCACGTAAGGCTACGTTATTGTTTGGGTTGAAGAAGACTCCAAAAATTCTATTGAGTGGCACACCAACAACGTTCAAGCTTTTAATTTTTGAAAGATTTTCTGTGGACATTCCACCGCCACCCATTACCGCACCATTATTTAATGCAGTTACAAGCGCGTCCTCGCCTGCGTAGCAATTGATAATAATGTTTTTTATGTACGGCTCACCTAAAATGTAGTTCTTAAAAGATGAAAGGTGGTAGGAAACAGGAAGGCTGGATTTGTTGCTGGGAATACTGGTTATTTGGTAAGGTCCAGCACCGATAGGTTGTTCATTAAGAGGACTGTCTTGAAATTCGTTTATTGCGAATGTTTTCCATAAATGTTTAGGTAAGATTCCAAGCGTTAGATTTTCTATAAATTTTTGGGATGGCTTTGTTAGTATGAAGTGAACTGTATATGAATCTGTTGCGGATACAGTGACATCTTGCCAGTCTGCAAACAGAGGGCTTTTTAGTGCAGGATTTTGCGCTGAAGAAATTGTGAATAATACATCTTCTGCAGTTACTGGTGTGTTGTCTTGAAAACGCGCGTCATTGCGTATATGTACGGTGTATTCGTTTCCGTCTGGTGAGATTTCGTAACTTTTTGCCAACGCCGGTATTAGTGTGCCGTCTGGACTTGGTTTTAATAATCCAATATATACTAGTTTTGAGAGGTCTCGGTCAGCACCGGAAATTGCGAGAAGTGGATTTATAAAACGAGGTGTGCCAATTATACCTTCTGTGTAAGTTCCGCCATGAGTCGGCACTTCAACCATGATTCGATTATTTACAATATACATTATTCCAAGGGCGCTTAACGTGAAGATTGTTGAACTTATAACAAATACGACCATGCCAAATGGGCCGAGTGAACGGGTAGTTCTAACAATTTTTTTAATGTGCGCGCGTAGAGTCGCGTAGATTTTGCGTGTCATTGTGTTTTTTCTTCCTAAACTGCGTAATTAGTTAGATAGGGTGGTTCCCTAGTGCATTAAAATTGCTGCGAACGAAGAAAGTGCGAACAGTATGGCGATGACAATGGTACCCCAAAAAAGTGTACGTTCCAATCCGCGGCGTGTGTGATAGCCAGCACTGAAGTTGTCGCCACCAAAAGCACCGCCAAGTGCAGCGCCTGTCTGTTGCAGTAGTATTGCTACAATAAGTAATACTGATAAAACAATCTGCACATACGGTAATATGCTAACAATGGTCATTACGGACACTGTAGCACACAATACGCTACTTATGCAAAAATTGACCAAAGGTGATTTTATGTATATATTATGAGTATAATATGACTACTGCTGAAGATGATGTTACAGTGGATGACGAGTCCGAGGATACGCCTGCTGTTGTGGCAAAATTGCGCGAACGGCTCAAGAGATGCACTGCAGAAAAGCAGGAATATTTAGACGGCTGGCAAAGATCCCGCGCAGATTTCGCAAACTATAAACGTGAGGAAACGGCGCTTCATGCACACAAGGAAGAACGTATTAAGGCAGATTTTGCTGAGGCGTTACTGCCAGCGATTGATGCGGTGTGGTTTGCAGTTAAAAGTCCAGCTTTCAAGGAGGCGTCGGAGCAATGGCAGACTGGTTTGCAGACAATTAGCGACAGTCTTAAGAAATCTCTTGACAACTTTGGTGTAGAATATATTATGGAGCCGTCGAACGGTAATAAAATAGATTTTGCTCAATATGAAATTGTCCGCGAAGTGCCTACGAGCGACGAGAAAAAAGATAATGTTGTTGAAAATCTGCACCGTCCAGGTCTTCGTGTGGGTGAGCATGTAATACGTCCTGCACAAGTGTCGGTGTTCGTGTATAATTCTTAATTATTTATTAATCGATTTTAATCAAAAATATATGGGAAAAATTCTTGGTATTGATTTGGGAACTACAAACTCTGCTATGTCTGTAATGCAGGCTGGCGAGGCTCGTGTGCTTGAAAACGCTGAAGGCGCGCGAACAACGCCGTCAGTGGTCGCTGTATCTAAAACTGGTGAGCGTCTAGTTGGGCTTTTGGCGCGTAGGCAAGCGGTTACGAACCCAAAAAATACTGTATATCAAATCAAAAGGTTTATCGGACATAATTTTGATGAATCAGCTGTTCAAAAAGATCATTCTGCTGTGTCGTTTGAAATGCGCAAATCTTCGAATGATGGAATAGAAGTTTCCATTGGTGGAGCGTGGCAAAGACCGGAAGAAATTTCGGCCATGATTTTGCAAAAAATGAAAGCCGATGCTGAAAAGCGACTTGGAGAAAAAATTACCGAAGCTGTTATTACTGTGCCAGCATACTTCAACGACGCCCAGCGTCAAGCTACGCGTGATGCAGGTAAAATTGCCGGTCTTGATGTAAAGCGTATTATCAACGAGCCAACCGCAGCCGCGCTGGCCTATGGTTTTGATAAAAAGAAAGACGAAAAAATCGCAGTGTTCGATTTCGGTGGAGGCACATTTGATGTCTCTATTCTTGAGGTAACAAGCGATGTTATTGAAGTAAAATCAACCGACGGAGACGCGCATCTTGGTGGTAAAGACATTGATCAAAAGATTATCGATTTTCTCGCAGATGAATTTAAGAAGGAAAGTGGCATTGATGTGCGCAAAGATCCGTTAGCCCGCCAGCGTTTGGATGAGGGTGCAGAAAAAGCAAAGATAGAACTCTCAACTGCCGCAGATACAGAAGTAAACATACCTTTTATTACTTCAGACGATAGCGGACCACGGCATCTACTAATAAAAATTACTCGCGCACAACTTGAAAGTCTTTCTGCGGAATTTATTGACCGCGCAATGGCTATCACTAAGCGCGCAATGGAAGCGTCGCCTTTTAAGATTGGCGATATAAATGAGGTTGTTCTTGTTGGTGGTCAAACTCGTATGCCTGCAATGCAAGCTGCTGTTGAAAAGTTTTTTGGAAAGAAGCCGAATATGAGCGTTAATCCTGACGAGGTGGTGGCAATTGGCGCAGCGATACAGGGTGGGATTTTGGGCGGGGAAGTTAAAGATATTCTCTTGCTCGATGTTATCCCTTTATCATTCAGTATTGAAACAATGGGCGGAGTCGCTACGAAATTGGTTGAGCGCAATACCACCATACCTACAAGCAAGACGCAGGTATTTTCAACCGCCGCTGATAATCAGACGAGTGTTGAAATACATATTACGCAAGGTGAGCGTGCGATGGCGATAGACAACAAATCGCTCGGACGATTTATGCTTGGTGATATACCTACTGCACCACGAGGACTTCCGCAAATTGAAGTCACTTTTGATGTGGACGCAAACGGAATTCTATCGGTAAAAGCAAAAGACAAAGCTACCGGCAAAGAGCAGAGTATACGTATTGAAGCGAGTAGTGGATTGTCATCTGTCGACATTGAGCGCATGAGAAAAGAGGCTGACTCAAATGCTGATGCAGACAAAAAGAAAGTTGAGCTTGCTGAGGCTCACAACGTTCTGGACCAGTCAATTTACACCGCACACAAAGCGCTTGTAGACAATAAAGAAAAGTTGCCAGAAGACTTGGTAAAATCTATTCAAGTAAAAATTACCGAAGCAGAAAGCAAAAAGACTTCCGATGACCCAGCTGTTTTGCGCGAGGCTGGCGAAAATCTTTCACGCGAACTCTCCAAGGTCTACGAAGCTATACAAAAAACTGGAAACGCAGCTGGTACTGAGGCTGGGAAAGAAGGAGGAGCAAGTGATTCGACTGGAACTTCAGGCGAACAAACTCCGCCACCTGCAGAAAATACGGAGAGTAAATAGATTGTATAAGATAGAAAAATAAAATACCGAGTTCCTTATGTAAGGGCTCGGTATTTTTGGTATGGTTACCAGAAAGTATCCTGCGACTGGACAGCCGTCTCGTCTGCTATTGGTTGTCTTCTAACCTGATACCACATATTTCTAGTATCCCAGTTTTCTTGAGTGTGCCTAGCCATGAAGCGAGCACCACAATCACACTCATATATTGAACCATTTGAATATTCTTCCGGGTCAGGAAGATTTTTATGCGTGCACAGCTTTGACCCAGATATAAGTTTGCCCATTGGGAATGCCCCTCTGTTCGTTGTTCCAAGAACACCAAACACAATTGTAACTCACTATCTCAGGATATGCAAACTGGTATTGAAATACGAGATTAATTACTTAACCTTCGCAACGACGCGCTTGAAAGTTTCGGTGTGTTGTTCAGCTAGTGTAGAAAGTATTTTACGGTCAAGAATGACGCCAGCTTTTTTGAGTGCGTTAATGAAACGACTATAGGAAAGAGTTTCGCCTATCATGTCTAGTCCGCCGTTGATGCGAACCGTCCATAGTTTGCGCATGTCGCTCTTCTTATCTTTGCGGTGGGCAAATGAATATTTACCAGCATGAACGATAGCTTCGTAAGCAGAACGCTTCTTTGTGGATCGTCCAAAACGATAGCCCTTAACGCGCGCTAGCGTATTTCGGCGGCTTTTTGCTGACATTACTCCTCCTTTGACGCGGGACATAAAATTATTTGCTGATTATTGATTGTTGGTAATTAAAAACTACTTTGCTGTTGCTGTGTTGATGTAACGCTGACATACCTTTGCAGACAGATTAAGTGCCTGTGGACGGTTGTTGTTTAACTGGTCAGACCGACGCTCCTTAGCGTTGAAATGGTTTTTGCCTGGCTTTCGCGCAATTAGTTTGCCATTGCGTGTAATCTTAATTCGTTTTGTGAATGATTTGTTGGTTTTCATAAGATTATTTTTTATGACTTTCTGTTATTGCTGTAATATGTTGCCATATAAGGCAAAAATTGAGGCTGGCTATACTACCGCGGTACACTTGGTACCTCTTCTTTCTTTGCAGATGCCTTTCCTCCAACGTGCTCAAGTACCGCTGAAAGTCCTTTTGGGCTTTTAGCGACTGGTTCGGCGAGCTTGTAGTCCTCAGGTATAAGCTTGAGGAAACGCTCTAGCCGTTCTTTAAGGAACGCGTACTCCATATATTTATACCTCCCCCAAAGAAAAAGGTCAACTTTTACACGATGACCCTCTTTTAACCACCCAGCAGCTCGGCGTGCTTTGATCGCCATATCATTATCGCCAGTGCCGATTTTTACCTGTACGCTCTTTGTTTCTGTAACATGCGAATTGGCTTTAGTCTCGCGCTTTTTCTTCTGTTGTTCATATTGGTATTTTCCAAAGTCCATTATTTTTACCACTGGAGGGTTGGCGTTTGGGGATATTTCGATGAGGTCAAAGCCGGCTTCCTGCGCTTTTTGCAAAGCTTCGGACAAAGGCATAACACCGATGTTCTCGGCGTCTTGATTAACTACGCGCACCTCGGTCGCGCGGATTTGATGATTGATGCGTACGTGTTCCAAAGTTACATAAAATATACCAGAGAAATGCCATGTTTGCAATCGTTGTGATGTACACTCATATCATAATGTCTCGTTGGAAAATAACCGGAATCATGGTGGTTGTGACAGCTATTCTGTTTTTTTCTGCGGAGAAAGAAAGAGTGGTACAGCCTAAGTCATCTTCTGAAGTTGCTACAACAGTCTATCGTGTCGACCAAGAAGTGAGTAATGTTACTTACCGTGTTGTTACAGTTGTTGATGGTGATACTATAAAAATTATTCGCAATGGCACAACTACAACGGTTAGGCTTATTGGTGTTGATACGCCTGAGACTGTGGATCCGCGCAAGCCTCAGCAGTGTTTTGGTAAAGAGGCGTCTACTGAAACTAAGCGTCTAATTTCCGAAAGTGGTTGGGAGGTTCGTGTTGTAGACGACGCGACGCAAGGTGAATACGATAAGTATGGAAGGTTGTTGGCGTATGTGTATTTGCATAACGGCACCCTGTTGGACGAATATCTGGTGGCGAAAGGTTATGGACGTGAATACACTTTCAAAAATAGCACGTATCAATTTCAAAAACAGTTTCGTCGTGCGCAAGTAAACGCTCGTGCAGCTAGTCTTGGTTTATGGTCGACACAAACTTGTGCTGGTGGCAGGTGAGTTTAACACAACATTGTCACCGTATTGTCAGTAGGTGCGTGCGAATATATTTTGCGTTACAATAATACTCATGGCAGAACAACATTGTTATGAGGTTGAGGTGAAGTCTCTTTTGGGTAGTGAGGAGCGAGCGAACGCTATTCGTGGCAATTTGTATCGTATAGATCCAAAGACTCGTCTTGCTAATCGCTCTAGTCAACTCAATCATTATTTTATGGGTGGCAATCTGAAGGCGTTGCTTGAGTCGGTGGTTCATAGATGTTTGTCAGAAGAGAAGTGTTTGCAGTTTGAGCAAATCGCCAAGACATCTAAAAATTTTTCTGTTCGTACTCGGCAAAAGGATACTGGTGTATATCTTGTTGTGAAGGCGTCGGTGGATGATGCGTCTAGTCACAACGGGACGGCTCGTCTTGAATTTGATGAAAAGGTTGTGCTTCCTTTGGATACGCTGGATTCGCTCGTGCTCGGTTCGGGTTTCCAATATCAGGCGAAATGGTCGCGTGAGCGAGAAGAATATCTATGCATGGGTCTTTCTGTTTGTTTAGATAAAAATGCTGGCTACGGCTGGCTCGCAGAGTTTGAAAAAATTGTTCATGACCAAAATGATATACCGCAGGCACGCAAAGAGATTTACGAATTTATGAAAGAGGTTGGCGCGGAGGAGTTGTCTCAGGAACGTCTTGAACGCATGTTCGCTTTCTATAACGAACACTGGCAGGAGTATTACGGAACAGAGAAGGTTTTTACGGTAGAGTAAAACCCATTTCACCTCACCACTACCTCTCCTCGGGCAGGAGAGGGGGTAGCTCAAAAACACAAAAACACAAAAACCTAAAATAAAAAAATCATTATGCTACTATCCGATGTTGATATAAAAATTGCGATTAAGAACGGTGAGATTATTATCGAGCCTTTTGATGTTCGTAGGTTACAGCCTGCGAGTTATGATATCTTGCTGGGAAATACTTTTTTTGTGAATGACGCGCACTCGTCGACTTTTATCGATCCTGTAAAAAAGATATATCCAAAGACGCGGGAGGTGAAGGTTGCAGATAATGAAGTGTTTGTATTACATCCCGGTGTTTCGATTCTTGGATATTCACGTGACTTTTTTGGTTCCGATACTCACCTTATTGAGGTGAATGGCAAAAGCTCGCTCGCTCGCATTGGCTTGTTGGTTCATAATTCCGCAGCACTCATCAACCCTGGACACTTTCTGAACGTCGCACTTGAATTGTGCAATTTAAATAACGTGCCGATAATTTTGCGCCCAGGAATGGCAATAGCACAGCTTACCTTTGCGCGTCTATCATCGCCACCGAGTCAGAGTTACAAAAAGACGGGAAGATATTCGGAGGATAATATAAAAGGGTATGTGCCAGCAAAGAAAGACGCACTAAAGCAGAAAGACACTGTAAAGACCGCGCAAAAAGAAAAAGCAAAAAAATAAAAACTGTCGCATCAGGATGGGTTGCTTCTTATTTCCGTTAATATATTTTATTTTTTTATGGCTAATCCAAAGAAGAAAATCGTTAAGAATGTACTCGGCGAAAAGTCGCTCGCTTTGCATAAAAAACTCGGTGGAAAAATTAGAATTGAACCAGCTATGTTGCCGAAGGACCGTGCGACTCTGTCGCTCATGTATACCCCAGGCGTCGGCGCAGTATCCATGGCGATAGCAAAAAACCCGAAACTAGCGCGCGAACTTACAATGAAAGGAAGAATGGTCGCAGTCATTTCAGATGGTTCCGCTGTACTCGGACTCGGCAATATCGGCGCGCTCGGCGCATTGCCTGTGATGGAAGGGAAGTGCGCGATTTTCAAAAGTTTTGCAGATGTGGACGCGGTGCCGATTGTGCTTGATACGCAGGACACCGAAAAAATAATTGAAACAATTTGTATGATTGCGCCTGCGTTCGGAGGAATAAATCTTGAAGATTTTTCCGCGCCGAGATGTTTTGAGATTGAGGAAAAATTAAAAGCGCGATTGTCTATTCCTGTGATGCACGACGACCAGCACGGCACAGCTATTGTGGTGCTAGCAGGCCTTATCAATTCCGCGAAAGTCGTCGGCAAAGAGTTAAAAAAATTACACATTGTTATTGTTGGCGCCGGCGCCGCAGGTACCGCTATAGCAAAGCTTTTACTCAAGGCAGGTATACGCGATGTTGTTGTGCTTGATCGTGTTGGGATAATAGGACGCGAGCGAGAAGGATTGCCACCGCACAAACAATGGCTCGCAGAAAATACAAACCCCCGGCGCGCTGTTGGCGGAACTGCTGAAGCTCTTGCTGGTGCTGATGTTGTTGTTGGCGTATCGGGACCGAATATCTTAAAGGCGGAAGATATTGCACTGATGAATACAAAAGCAATAGTGTTCGCGCTCGCCAATCCGACCCCTGAAATTATGCCCGACATCGCGCGCAAAGGCGGAGCATTTATCGTCGCCACCGGTCGTTCCGATTTCCCAAACCAAATAAATAACGCGCTAGTATTTCCCGGAGTATTCCGTGGCGCCCTAGATAATCGCATCAAGTCCATCACCGACCCAATGAAACTCCGCACCGCCGAAGCCCTCGCGTCTTTAGTAAAAAAACCCTCCACCGACCAAATAATCCCCGACATCTTCGACCCACGAGTATCCAAAACCATCGCCACCGTAATAAAGTAAAGTTTCTCTTCGTGTTTTTGTTTTTGGTCTTCCTGCCCCCCTCTTAATATAGGAGAGGGTTGGGGAGAGATGAATTTGCTCTTGTCTTTCTGTCTTTGTCTTTTTCCTGCCCCCTCGCCTCCTTATTTGGGAGAGTGCTGTTTGTGCTATATGTTTAATCCCCTAAAGATGAAAACTCCCTCAATCCATGCTAATCTTACAAGTACGGAGGCGTGGCTGAGCGGTCGAAAGCAGCAACCTGCTAAGTTGTTGACCCCGGAAGGGGTCCGAAGGTTCGAATCCTTCCGCCTCCGCCAAGTTTCACTTTTTGTGAAATCGTAAGA
>Ga0268280_1000472_pt1 | contig 33965 bp, 21 predicted proteins | sample saktaG_9_FD_190139 | JGI IMG/M metagenome (GOLD analysis project Ga0268280, IMG submission 190139) | Saline water microbial communities from Sakinaw Lake, British Columbia, Canada - sak_2011_5_24_40m | ecosystem: Environmental > Aquatic > Non-marine Saline and Alkaline > Saline ...
CAATTCTTTAACTGCTCAAACACTGAAACCATCTCAAATAACACTAATAAGAAAAGTAGATAATACTATTCCACCATCTGAACTAGTAGAAATATGTAGTACTTTATTAACCAATATCAAATGGAGAATTGAACGACTGGTTGTAAGCTATGAAAATATGGAAGATATTTATGACCTTATACTTCCATTTATTAAAAATAGCATTTATATAGTATTTAAGTCGGGATTTATAGTACCAGAAGCAACCCTATTAGATATAAGTAATTATATTGTAGACCATTTCTTAAAATTCGTAATGATATTGCCTAATAAAGATGGTAATGGTTTTGTTACACTTAAATCGTTTAATGAATATTATAAAGGTTTTTCTGGAGCAACATTAAAAGATAAATTAGAAAAAGACGGGTGCCCATCAGAATTATTTATTCCAATCACAAAATTACTTCCATACTTCCCAGAATAATATGAGCAGAGCAACAAGAAACGTAGTACAGTTAAAACATAAGATAAGCCAAGAACCATTGACGGTTATTATACCCGCCGCTGGTGAAGGTACTCGAATGAGGTCTTATGGTCCAAAACCTCTAATTAAAATTAAGGGTCGCACCATAATAGATCGCCAAGTAGAGCTAATTAAGCATATGTTTCCAACTGCCACAATAATATTGGTAAGTGGATATGAGGCTACAAAAGTAATGAATAATGCCCCAAAAGGTGTTATTAATGTGGAAAATGAAAGATACCAAACTACCGGAGTATTAAAAAGTATAGGAATTGGCCTTAGAGCCGCCACCACAAACCGCATTTTAATAATCTATGGCGATCTGATCTTTAATGCAGACACTTTAAAATATCCACTTGAAGATAAATCATTACTATTGATAGATACATCCAATACTATGACAGAGGAAGAAGTTGGTTGTATTATCGTGGAAGACCATGTAGAACATATTGTATATGACCTACCTATGAAGTGGGCACAAATATCATACTTCGTGGATAAGGAATTAAAATTACTACGACAACTTGCGTTCAATCCTCTTAATGAAAAACTATTTGGTTTCGAGGCGATTAATGAAATTATCAATAATGGTGGTAAATTCTATGCTGCTAAACCTAAAAATATTAAAGTTAATGATATAGATTGCTCTAAGGATATACCAATAGCAGAGGAAATTATATGAAGATATTAACTCATCAAACAGATAGTATTATATTGGAGGGACTGTTTAATAGTTTAAATACTATATCAGACCCATTTCCTATATGGAACCCATCTACCCCTATCTTTAAGATATTGGATAAACAAAAACCAGACCTATTCTTTTGTGATAGTTCACTTATAAAATCGTCAGTATTGGCAGCAGTAGCAGAATATAATATACCTACAGTAGTCTCTGGATTAATAGATTTCCCACAAACTAAATTACACATAATTCCCGAATATATTAATGTAAAGATTAGAGAAAATGTAGTACAACCATACTATTTAATGAGATATGCGGCTAATCTTGTTAAAGAATATCCTAAGTACCCAGCATCTAATATAGTGATATATAATACCGATCAAACACCAGAGCGCATACTAGAATATATCAAAATTTTGCAGGAGAATAATATACTATTTAAGGTTGTTGGGAATAAAGTGCCTATTCCAGAATATGTGGGCGAGGTTGATTTAGCCGATATTGTCGGATTATGTAAAACGGCTAAAATTAATATAGCTACCGATTCAGAATACATATATGATATTGCAGTTCAAAAAAGACTTATATTATTAATGTCTGATTTACAACCAATAGATAATCTGTTAAAACTTATAAACTATTGGGATAATATAAAAGAAGTACAACGTGCTACCAAACAGGCATATGAAGACACTATTAAAAATAATACATACTACCATCGTGCGTCTGACATATTTAACCTACTAGGATATAAAGAGGAAGCTGAAAAATGCCTATTAAAAGTTTCGGAATTTTAATTAATCAACTAGATGATTCAGAGCAAAGTCATCAAATGTGTGAAAATATTAATGAGTTATTGATGGAAAACTATATGGTTTCGCCCATATTATTCTATCAAAACTGCGGGAAAACATCAGTGTTACCTCATTGTTGCCAACTACAACAGCATCAGGCGTGGGGGTTCGATGGGACACTTATTTCCACAGATATAGAAACGACAAATATATTAGCTCAATGCCTAAGTAGTCGAAAAAAACTGTTTTATGTGTATAATATAGAGTGGCCTAATCTATCCTCATTGCGATATTCCGAGCTTCAAAAAATATACCAGAATCCCGAAATAAAGCTATTAGCCAGAACTGAGGAAGATTACAAATTATTAGAGAAATGCTGGCAGAAACCAATAGGGGTGATACATGACTTCAACTATAAAGAAATCCTTAAAACCATATAATGAAGAATCGGTAAAAGAACTATATGAAGATAATGGGTATAGCTGGGCCGAGATAGCTAAGTTATATAACTCATATCCTAATAAGGTTCGTCGTGATGGTATTAAATGGGGTATCCAAAGTAGAGATAAAAGTGATGCTCAAAGTACAGCTATATCATCTGGTCGCCACCCCCACCCAACCAAGGGAACCCATCGCTCAGAGGAAGTTAAAATAAAAATCAGCGACGGTATGGCGGAAGTGTGGAAAAACTTGACAGACGACGAGAGGGAGGCTAGAATAAAGCAGGCCCAGGAACAATGGGCAGAAATGTCTGATGCAGAAAGAAAAGAATTTCAGCACTTGGCGGCGGTTGCTATTAGAGAGGCGGCAAAATCAGGTTCTAAGTTAGAAAAATATTTAACGGCTGAATTATCCAAATTAGGTTATTACGTTGAGGCGCACAGAAAACACTTAATCCTTAATGAAAACCTACATTTAGATTTATTTCTGCCTAAACTTGGGGTTGCTATTGAGGTTAATGGGCCGAGTCATTTTGAGGATATTTGGGGCGGCAAGACATTACAGAGAAATCAAAAAGCCGATGCTGAAAAGACCGGTTTAATATTGGGGAAGGGCTTAGTTTTTATTAGTGTTAAACATACTAAAGCTTTATCTGCTAAGGTAGAGCGAACAATTTTAGCTCAGTTGGTAGATAAGTTAAAGAGTATAGAGAAAAAGTTTCCTTCAAGAAATAACCGTTACATTGAAATAGGAGAATAATGTGGCTCATAAAATTGAACAAATGGTAACAGATGAAGAAGAAGCTGGGGTTGATTTTGAACCAGAAATTGAGGAAGATAATATAGAACGCATACCTAGTCCAACAGATAAAGAATGGAGTGATTATGTATTAAGCCAATTCTCAGAAGATGAAAAATATAATGGATTACCAACTATAGATGGTTTAAGAAGGGTGGCAACATTATTAATAGGAGATATTGTTAGACAAGACACTCAAATAGTACAGTGTCCTAGTCAACCAGATAATAGAGCAACTGCAATTCACACTATAGAATTTTTAAATGGCTATTCTAATAATGGTATACAATTATGCAAATCATTTAGCGGTGCTGCTGATTCATACTGGGGTAATACAGACAAAATCTTTAATAAATATCCGGTAGCTATGGCAGAAACACGCGCTGAATGTCGTGCCCTGCGTAGAGCTTTAAATCTAAAAACGGTATCTGTAGAAGAAATTAGTGAGATAGCTAAACAGGAAAATGTTATATGTCCAGATGAGTTAAATTTAGAAACTGGTAGAATAACAAATAATCAGATTAATTTTTTAGAAATATTAGTAAGAAATGACCAAAGAGGATTAGATATTGATTTACAAAAATTTGTACAAACCAAATATCCCAATATAAATAATATTAAAGAATTATTACATTCTCAGTCATTAATTTTACAGAAGGAATTGTCGGAACTACAACAAGATAAAACAAAAATTCCTGACGAAATCAAGGGATATAAAATAGATTGGAAAGAGAGCTTTGCTCAATTATGTCTGCCAGAAAAAATTTAATAGGTAAAATCTTTGGAAAATTAACGGTATCGAAATATTCACATACCAATAAAGACAATAGGGCTATATGGAAATGTATTTGTGAGTGTGGTAATACTATTACAGTGTCTACAAATAGTTTGAGTCGTAAACAAACAATGTCTTGTGGATGCTTAAGAAGTGAAAAAACATCTCAACGAAATAGAGAATCTTCGCTTATAATTAAAAAAGCTAAAACTAACAGAATCCCAAAATCAGGGAAATCTTTAGGAGATAAATATCCACAAACACTATTAGACTGGCACCCTACTAAAAATGGGACATTAACACCATTTGATGTAAACCCTGGTTGTAATGATAAAATTTGGTGGCTAGGTAGGTGTGGACACGAATGGCAAACTACTATTAATAAAAGAACAAGGCAAAAAAATCCAACAGGGTGCCCATACTGTTCTGGTAAATCAGTATTAAAAGGGTTTAACGATATACAAACAACATGTCCTAATTTATGTGAAGAATGGCATTTAAATAATGTAATAAAACCAACCGAAGTAACACAATACAGTCATAAAAAAATATTTTGGAAATGTATTAAATGTTATAAAATATGGCAAGCACATATTTCAGACAGAACATCAAAAAATAGTGGGTGTCCACACTGTAACGAATCCAAAGGTGAAAAAGAAGTTGTCAGAATATTAAATAAATATAATATTAAACATGAAAGAGAAAAAACTTTTATTAATCTTATTAGTGCTAAAAAACATTTATTAAGATTTGATTTTTATCTACAAGAATATAATATTTGTATAGAATATCAGGGTGAACAACACTACGGTAATCATGTTGGATTTTTTAAAGAAAGTGCTGAAAATACTCAACAACATGATAATATAAAAAGACAATATTGTATAGATAATAATATCACATTAATTGAAATACCATATTGGAACTATAATAAAATAGAACAAATTATTTGTGAAGAACTACGTATTAAAACAAAGGAGATTGAATTATGAAAGTTATTTGTAAAGTATCTGACAAATTAAGCTTTGAGTTAGACTGTAACGATCAAAAGGACACTTTTGTTCAATTATCTAATTTACAAGAAATATTTAGTGAAGATACCTGTGGAGCGTGTGGAAGTAAAGAGGTAAGATTTGTCGTTAGAAATATCGAGGGAAATTCTTTCTATGAGATTATGTGTCAAAAATGTCGTTGTAAATTAAGTTTCGGAAGTCACAAGGTCGGAGGTACACTTTTCCCCCACCGTAAGGCAGAAGATGGATCGTGGTTAGATAATAAGGGTTGGATAAAATATCAACCACCCACCAAATAAGGCCCAGAAATGCCTCCTGCAATTCGCCAGAGGCTCTGTATTTAAATCAAAAGAGGGATTGGTGTCAAAACCGGTCCCTTTTTAATTAGCCCCTATATCAATGCCCTGAACACCCACAACCCCCTGTTTTGGGTGGTTCTTGTGGTATTGGTGGGTCTGGGGGAATAGCCTCCGAAGGGATACTTTCCGGGGACATTTCTTCCTCTATTATTGATTCTACAACAGGAAGATAAGTAACCTCTACCCATTTTGGTGGGTCTAGTGGACATCTTGTGGTCGCCCACGCTATTTTATTAAAGTCATTATTCTCATTTACGAAACACCCACATATATCACAGGCATATCCTAGTGTTGTTTCTGTATAATGCTCACACGGTTTACAGTGGGTATTAAAAATTGACCTTATAGCCTCTGGTGATCTTAATGGTTTTCCAGCCGCCACCCATGTCTTGCGCGATGCTAAATAGTTTGAGACTCTTTGTGGAAAAGATGGAAAAGACATTTTTAATTTCCTTTTGTTTGTATTTAACGATATATTTTTTATTGGTTGATTTGCTTGTGGGTGTGGACATGAAGCTATTGGTAATTTAATATGATCGTGGGGAAAGTGCCACCCACAATTAATACACGTTCTAGTTTTTTCATCCCATTGACATATCATAATTATGTATTTGCTGTTATTGTTACACCCGCATTAAAACTATCACATATAAATGGACCTAATGTTGTACTAGTTTGAAACTGTCTTATGTCTACTATAATTTCTCCATCTGATGTAGATACACCATAAAGTTTTATATATGATATACCATATCCTCGTGGATTGTCTACTAAAAAACTACTATTTGAATCAATTCTAGCATATACTTTATGTGTACCATTACTATTTGTAGAGTTAAAAATAATTACCGTATTTTCTATACAGGCGCATGGTGGCTCAGTAGGTGGATCAGTAGTGGGTATATCATAACTAGCAAGATTTATATCGGTTAAAATATATGAACCATTATTATCACTTCCACTACCTATAATATGTCCATAACTATAATAAGGAATTTGTAATACTAAATAATTACCATTACCATCTGGACCAGACTCAACTATGGTTTCTGGATATATGGTCCATCCACTAGGGGCACAATCATCTCTAAATCCAACAAATGTGCCAATTGGTGTTGTAACAGTAAATTTAATCTTATTAGTAGTATCTGTATTAGTAAGATGATAATCGGTATAAGTGGTTGAAGCAATAGCTAAACTAAGCAAGGTAAATTTATATGGTTCCGAATATGAATCAAGACAAATACCGTCACCATCTTCTAATATTAAACTATATGTACCTGGAGTTCCTGGATATAAAACATTTCTAGTTTTACAACATATAGTACCACCAAAATTATCAATAGTTGGTATATTATCTCCAGATCCACTGCTTTTATCAATAACCATATAGTATGATTTAGCAAAATTATAACCAATAGATGATATTGTAATACCTGTTCGATGACCCGATGCATATAATATTCCAGCAGGTTGATATTGTGTGCCATCCCAATATTGAGCAGATTGATTCCATGCCATATCAATAGTATCTGAAGTAGTACATTTTCTATCTGTACTAGGATAAATAGTAAAGGGATCATTATTAACTAAAGATGTAAAACTATCCGCCGATATAATTTCCCACGATCCAACATTACCAGTAGGCGCGTTTGCAACATTTAAACCATACATATTAGAATAAGATGCTATATATGGTATAGAATTAGTATAAAACATACCACCATGAGTAATTGAACAGTGCTGTGTAGTAAAACCACCGCCACTAGCTATTACTCCACTATTCCCCTGTAAATGAGTCATTGTTAAAACAAATGGACTATTATATCTACTACATTCTATACACGGTGGCTCTATTTTAGAAATATCAGAAACCCCATTAAACTCTAAAGTATATGATGGGTATATCGTTATTGGTGGACTTGCACAACAGTCTAATAATAGATTTTCCTGTGGATGGGTTATTAAAGCCCTGTCTCCATCGGAAGATGAAACGTGGACTATTGATTGTGCTGGATTACATATAGATGTTGTAATTGGTTTAATATCAGCGGAAATTGAAAACGCAGTATAGAAAGAGCCACTATGGTTTCTTATTGATTTATTATTAGGAAGAAGTATTGGGGTACTATCAAATGTTATTGTGTCTTCAGTATTAGATAATATTTTATATGATGCCCCACTACCACCATATAAATGATTAGTTCTTTCTGTTATGGTTAATCCATCAGAAACAATATTGATGATAGCTCCCGCCTCTGCTAATGCGTTTGGTATAAATCCAGATGATGCCCTATCAGTTTTAAGAGTATAATTATTCACCCATCCATATCCACCTTGTACTCTACCAATAATTATCGAAGGAGTAGAATTATCAGAAAGTCTAGGTGTTTTAATAGTATATTCTAATTCTTCATCATCCAAATACATACAGTCAATTGGGTCTTTGCCCATATATTTTTGGAACATTGCATTTTCAGCTTGACATCTTAAAAACCAACCATTGGTAGTGTCACCAGGAGAATTATCACTTAACTCAAGGTCTGTTGCAGTATTAGAATCTACACCAAGCGTGTCCACCCGCATATCTGAAATATTCACTTTGAAATTATCATATGTCTCTTTATAGGTAGAAAAAGGTCCAACTGGAAATCCTGTTGGATATGGAATATAATAAAGCCCAGGTGATGTTGTTAAAGGAAATCCCGATCTACCAGGAGGAACAGAAAAGGAGTCCATCGGCGGTATATGACCCTCATCTGGTTTTAATAAATTGGTCCATACCTTTATGCCCATACCCTCTAAGCTACCGCTATGCCAAGATACACTTGGTAATGGTGTTAATTTTGTACCATCTATAAGAGCCTCTCCAATATGAGGTATATCAAGTTCCCAACTAACCTTATTTATATTACCGCCCACATTAATTGTATTAGTAGTATTTGATATAATAGGATATTGTTGATTATTTATAGATAGCATGATACCTGTTAAATGATCTGTTTGCCATCCAAAACTACCCGTGCCGGTCACAGGTGTCATTATACCATTACACCACCCACTTACACGACCACTATTAACAATATCTAAATTCCACGAATAATTTCCAAGTGGTTTACTTCCAGTAGTAGTTAATGTTGTGCTATTATTACCCAAAATAGTAAATTGAGTACTTGCTATAGTAACTGGTAAACCGCTAAATTGATTATTGGTCCAACTAACAGTTGGCGCTGGAGTTAAAACCTTATTATAAAATGATCCAGAACCTCCAGTGGGTGATATAGGAATAGTCCACTGATGACTTCCATGAGGTTTATTTTCAGTGGTGGTTAATCCAGAAGTAGTATTATGATCTATTGTAAATATTGTCTCATCATTATCAATAAGTATTGTTTCACCATCAAATTCGCCCTCTACCCATTCTGGAGTATCATTAGGTGTAAGTATCTTATTATGAAAAATTCCATTACCACCATAAGAACCAGGAACATCTATTAGCCAAGACACTTGTGGAGTACCACTCGTTGTTAAATCTGTTATAGTATTAGATAAAATATAATGTGCTGGTAATGAACCATCAATAGTAACATATTTACCGGTTAGTGCGTTTAATCCCCAACCTAAAGCTGTTCCAGTACTAGGTGGTGTTAAAACATTATCTTGTAATGTGGCATAATAATAACCATGACCATGATCGGTATAATAATTTGCAACTGGTTGAATAGACCACGGAAAATTATTGATTACATTTCCAACAGTTACACCAGAGGTGGTATTATCAGTAATATTAAGCGGTTGATTATTATTAACACCGTTTAATGTGATATGGCTTCCTATAAGCTGATCTTCAAACCAACCTATTATTGGATAAAAAGCCATAATTAAATCACCATCTTGAAAAGTTGCTCCAGTACCATTTGTCATAATATTTAAGAACCAATCTATATCAGATATTGCGATAGTGATAGAATTACTAGTATTATCTATAATATTATATGGTGTCCCATTAACTATTAAAGAACAATCAATTAATTTATCCTCAATCCAACCTATAGGACTATCACTTGGGATTAATACATTATTACATATGTAATCCTTACCATCCACCGTTAAAATTAATTCCCAATGTTTGGTTGTAACGTCTTTAACAATTTTTAATATATACTCATCGCTATCACCATAATTACCTAAGCCTCCTTTACCGTTGAGCCCCTCGCAAGAACCCTCACTACTTACATCTGTTTGAGGTAAATAAATTTCATCACCATTTTTACATGTGCAATGAGGATGGCGCGCCTGAGACTTTCCGATCATGTCTTTCAGATCAGTAATCCATATTTTATAACAATCTGGATTTTCATCGTGTAAACACCCACTACAGTTTTTATCACAGTTTATACAACCTGTAGGTGGGACAGGGTTAGTTAATGAGCTTGCATCAAGTTTGGTCTGATTAATATGTATAGTTCCAAACCTACCTAAACTATCTCCACCAATACCTATTTTATGAGGAGAGGCTTCCCAGGTTGCTTTATCTACCTTTTGTTGAAACCAACCAGTTTCTTCTACAAGTCCACCATGAGCAAGAATAGTATAAAATCCGTCTTGATAAAATACGCATATTTTACTAATTCTCTCACTGGTATACTCATATGAACCATCTGGACCAAAATATATCTTTACCTTATGAGTGCCATAAACTTCTGTTCCGATACCTATTATACTACCCAAATTACTAATCATATCTACAGTAATAGTATCGTCGGTGGTATTTGTTACCTTGAGATTCATTGTTCCAACTATAGCCCTATCTCCCGTAGAAAAACCATGACCACTTCCAATTGTTAGAGTTCTATATCTATCCCATTGTAAACCACCAACATTACTTATAACAAAACTAGCATCACCATCTACAGTAAGATTATATTGATAAATACCTATTGGTGGTTCCCATAAGGTTTTAGCTGGTCCAGTTTGAATTTGCGCCGCACTTGGAGTACCTACAATATTCCTGGTTTTAAATTCGCCATCAAGAATATTCCAGTTACAATCAATTGACCAATTGAATGTATTTGGGATAGGATTATTCAGTGTTAAAGAATGATTATATGAATTATAACCATTAAAATTACCATTAATAATAGTATATTCTGTACCATCTATAGTACAGTATATATCATTCATATTAAAATACCAACCTGTATCATCATTAGAGGTTGTAGTAATAGTATTACCGTTAATATCTATACCACCTGATGTCATAATATTAACTGGAGATTGATAATTAGCATTTGCTAATAATGACCAACTATACGGTGCATATAAATGATCTGTGTCAGATTCTACAATAATTGATGATGAATCGTTTGAGGTAATAGTATATGTATGATCCTCCCTGATGGTCCTATCAATTACAATAGTAGCACCATTAAATTCGTTTCCAGTCCATCCTAACCCCCAATATGGTATATCTACAGTAGTAATAGTTTTATTGCATATGGTTCCTTTACCAGATATTGTTAAGTTATCAATACTCCATCCAGCTAAAGGTATTATAGCACTATCAAGTGTTATATCTGAGGTACTATTAGAAACAATACCCATAGGTATACCATCTACAGTTATAGAACATCCATCAAACATTCCACTTATAAAACCTGTTGTATCATCTGGTATTAAAGTAGTACCATGTCTTGCACCAAAACCTTCATTCACTATAGTAAAATCAATTTCCACACTATACATATCTACTGGTGCAGGACTTAAAACACAAGATGTAGTAGTATTATCAGTAATAGTATATGTATTACCATTTAATGTAACAGATGCTCCAATAAGTTTATCATTATGCCATCCAACAGGGGGCCAATTAGGATCACAAGTAAATACACCGCTGACAACATCTCCAAATGCCCAAGGATAAAAATAAATAGAAAAATAGGAATATATTGGAGAAGATGATATATCAATAACCATATCTTTATCAGAGTTTGAAAGAATTGGTATTGGACCACCACTTGAACTTTCTGTATAATATGATAAACTATGTCCTGTAAAATCACCAGACCATCCAATAGGGGTAGTGGCCGGGGTAAATATATCACCACTTATTGAACCACCATTACCATATGTGGTAATATTAATTGACCAATCAAATTTAGAATAGTCAACTTCCCCATAGGGGTAACCAAGATATTGTGTTTTAGCACCAGATGTAGTATTTCCAGTAATTGAACACATACTTTCTACGCCCAGTCTACTAATAGATAATTTTGTATTAACATTTGGGCCGCTTAAATGACCGCTTCCACCTGTCACAAGCCAGCCAGTAGGCGCGGGATCGGGATAAAAATCTGTTCCACAAAAATATCCAGAGCCATTAGTGGTAAGACCTAATTGGAATGATTTTGATGGAGGATTACTAATTTGTAGAGAAGAACTTCCACCATTGAGAATACTATATGACACATCATTTAAAGTTAAATTATGTCCAGCCCAAGGTCCAACCCAATCTATATCAAATGCGTGATCTGAATGTTTAGCTACATAGGTTGGACACATACCAGAGTAATCAGTGGTAATACTACCCGATCCTGTACTAATAACATTAATACCAGTAATGGTTGTATTGTCGCCCCATATACCACCCCTGAATATATCAACGGTATCACCTATATTAAAATTATTTCCGCCACCATAACTAATCACAAAAGAACGATTACCGGTGCCAGAACAGGCTATAACAGCACTTGGTTGTGCAGTGGGATAAAATATGTCGTTTTTAAGTATACCATTAGCGCCACTACAGGTAAAACCTGGGTATGAAAGGGTTATATCTAAACATGGGCCTTCGCCACAACAACATCTTCTATGACTCATTATTTTATTCCTTTATCCTTAAATTGAACACGGGAAATCTATTGGTCGCCACTTGCTGACATTTTGATTCCACACTAATGTTCCAACTGCTCCATTATATGTTCCATATCCAGTTCCTACCTGTTCTACATCAGTAATAGTTGTTCCTATCGGAGAACCATCAAATGATAGTGGGTTAGATATACTTGTTATCGTTCCATTACTAACAACCGCCGTTGCACTAATAATTGTAGGAGATGACACACTAGATTCTACAATATTATATGTATTAAGTTTGGTATTATAATATAGTATAACATTAGTTCCCGTAGGATATGATTTACTTAAATAGTCTGTTACTTTAACCTGTGGTGATGTCATTTCATCTCCATCTGAATTATATATAGGTGGACCCTGAGTAATAACAGCCACGCCAGTACGAGTATTCTTATCAATAGGGGTGGTCAATCTACCAACTAACATAGTATAAGATGGCGGAATAGTCCATACGCCTCTTTCACGATCAAAACGTAAATCAACAGGGGCCACAGGCCAACTCATCGGTTTACGCAAAAAATCTGACATAAAATTATCCGTTAAATTAACAGATGTAAAAATACCATTTGTAGTATCACTAATATTGTCTGCGGAATTTGGTATTGGTTTACTTTCTGTATCATATCCCCAACCATGTAATAATAATGGGCCTTTTAATGCCATACCCCTTTCATTTTCATAATTTCCACTTGGACCATAATCTGCACCTATAACATGAAATTTATCTATGTCACCACCTAATATATGAATATCATGGGCATTTCCTGGATTGGAACCAGGGGCGCGTCTTATAGCTAAACCACCATTTACTTCTGGAGTTTGCCACGGATGTATTTCACCATTATAGATTGATAAATTATAAGCGTTAGCATCAGCTATAGGTGGTTGTGGATTTCTAGTTGTAGAAGGAATATCTGATGCTGGTTGACCACCAAGTAATCTGGGTTGGGTAGAACCCGGTAAATAACCACCACCTGGAGATAGTGATACCGGTCTTAATAAACCATCTAAACTCATAATGCCTTTTTCTTCCCAGTTGTTTAAGTCATTAATTAAATCTCTTTCTGATAATGAATAGCAATTATGAATACCTGGGTTTTGTATAGTACCTTGATGTACACCTATTAATAATGCGTGTGGAGACTGAGTTTCACCGTATACTGTCTTAATATCTAATCTTGCAGAATTTAGAACTTTAGTAGTATTACCAATCATGGTTTTACCTATAGTATCCATAAACTTTTTCTGTGATCTAATTTGATTCTGACCCATCGTTTTTATTTTATCTATGGTAGCTTTAGAAAAACGACCAAACTTAGGAGAATATGTTCTCATTTTATATGATGTTTGTACGCCATTATTAACGCTAACAGCAATAGAAGTAATATTTGGTCCATACATACCTGTCCAGCGACCATCAAACTTATTACCATTTTTATCTGTAACATTGGTTTTTAATACTGCACACTGGGTACTAAAATTATTACTACCTTGATATGTATTTACATCATGCGATCTATTTTCAAGAAGTTGTGATCCACCACCCATAACACCAGATATACCATTAGCATAAGCACCTAATTCTGCACCTAATGGAATAATTGGGTATCCTGGAACGGTAATATCGCCCATTTCACCAACCTGCATCCTCGTCACACCCTCATTGGCTTTAGATTGACCAGCATAATTCATTAAATTGTATCCATTATATTCCCACGGTACTAATCCTGGGTCCGAATCAATTTTTACACCACCGACAGGTCCGACATTAAACCAAGGACCATAAACCATAATATTGCTTTTAATTCCACAACATGCTCCTATAGGATTAGTGTCACAATGATAAGGTAATGGTGCAGTAAAAGATAGTCCACCACCACCATCTGTAAAAGAGGCGGCTACTTTAGTCATTGCTTTAGCTCTCTTAGTAGAGTCTAATGCTTTAATTTTTGGTGGAGCATCAATATTGGCTAGTGTTCTACTTAAAAGCTCTATAGAGGCGCGCAAATTAGGTAAAAGAGTATCCGTGGCAACCCTAACTGGATTTCCAATAGTTAGAACAGCTCTAGGATTTAATCTATTGGTGTAATCGCCATATACATATTCACTTTGTACCTGTGCTTTAACATATATTCTATCCCCATAAAATATATAGTCACTATCATCTAATTTTGTTACATCTTTTTTTATTGTTGGTGCTGTTGGATTTACTATTGGGGTCCAATTATCATCAAATACTATCATAGCATTATAACGATTATCATCTGTTCTCATAAATTGTGAATATAATGTGTTTGTTGGTAATCCACAAATATGTGGTTGTTCAGTCCATCCAGAAGATGTTGGTTCTTCGCTAGTTACAACTTGTCCAGTATCAAAATCTAATTTACCACAAGTATAAGGAACTCTCATTTGAAATTGTTTACCCAACATTAAAGCAAAACCACCAACAAAATTAAATAAAGCCTGTATTTCATCCATCGCCGTATTTTCTATTTTTAATTGTTTGTAGAGAGTTGACGGGTTTGCCGGAAACATAGTTTTTGGATCTAATTTAGCATCATCTTTAGCTTTCACGATAGCATCAATTGAATCAGCTAAATTATATAAACCATTAGCTATATATGAATTAGTAAGATATTTTCCCGTATCTGTATTTAGCGCATAGGCACATGATAACCATACATCAAAACCTGCTAATGCACACATTAATTCTATTTCTGTAATTTTAATAGCTAAACGTATCGGACTTGGAGGTGTTAGTGTATGACCGTCCCCACCTAAACATTTATTATCTAATATATTTAAACCGTTATTTCCATCATCAGATAATACTGTAAACCTACTATTAATATATGTTGTTTCTGCCCAAAAATACCATTCATAAAGATTACAATTATCATCAGTAGTTTGTCCAGTTGAAGCAAGTTTTTCATTTACTATTGATGAATTAGTACGATAAACCTTTTCTTTAAATGGCATAATAACATTCTTATCCCAAGGATATATACCAAAATATGGTAAAATATTATCTATATTAGGTTTACCTTCTTCAGTTTCGTGATTATTACCAACACCATCATATATAGTTCCTTGACATAATGTATTTTTTGGTCCACCAATACAAATAGCACTAGTGGTTTCATTTCGTAATTCAACACCTCTCTTAGCACTTATAGAACCATCACCATCTTTAATAAATGTGCTAATTGTACCAAGTATTGGCTGTGCAAATCTTCTAACAGTTCTGATTTTAATAAATTTTGCAATACCACCATAATTACTACGAACTGGAATTAATTCTATATAATAATCATAACCAGCATCTTTACATAGTTGATCTACAACAGATAAGATGTCTGTATGAGTATTATTAACCCTCCAATATGGAGGTGGTGTTGGTAAATCACTTAAATCTATAAAGTATTCCGATAAATATTTCTTAGTAAAACCAGTAAAAACATTACCATCCATATAGAAATTATCACCAGGTAATAATCCATATCCACCAAAATTTAATCCCTTATAAACCATACGACCATAAGGAGCCCACTGACTTTTAAATGCTGGAATTTGATTAGCAAGTAAATTTATACCGTTAAGTATAGCATACCAAGGCATACCAGAATGATTTGTATTAGCACCACCAAATTTGGTCGCTGGACTTCCAAAGGTGGGTCCATCAATCCCCATTAAATTTCCATTAAGTAAAATATTATTAGCATCAAATATAGCAGGAGTAAATACATAACCAACATCAGGATTAATTAAGGATACAATTGGACAATCTGGAGGATTACATATAACTGGTGGTATACTTGATAGGTTTGGTTCTGGAGAACGAGATACTATTACCTGTCCATAACGCTCCATTACCCCAAACACATTAAATACGTTTGATATGCCGCCCACATTACCAGCATATTCACCTATTATTAATTTGGAGTTTTCAAGAAGTTGGCGCGGGTCCATAAGTTGAACCGAATATGTAGGATGGCCGCTACTACTATTTTCTTCTTCCCAATGCTGAATTAAACCAGTATATTCAAAATCGCCCACGCGAAAATAGGCAGTACATCCTATTATATCATTCCACCCTATAACCTCACCAGTAGCAGGATCATAGATTTGACCAATAAAACCTGGGTCTTTCGCTGTAGTAGTTTTCTTAATTAGGTTTTCATCCCAATATACTCTTTCGCCACCTACACAAGGATCATAAACTAATCTAACAGTTAATTCACTAGGAGAACCATTCCATCCTAAAGATGTACTAAAATCAACCACACTACATCCTAAGAATAGTGTTTGTTTGAATGGTCCTGTAACAGATAATCCGGGGCATGATGTAGCCATATTTTAATCCTTTACCATAAGTCATTTATAGCAGTTCCAGAACCAGAACATGGTGTCATGGTCCACGCTACGTTTCTTACATATTTTCCTTCTTTTGGACTCCAAGTAATATTGTCGGTTGTTTTAGCTACCTGTGCATCAAGTGCCTTTAAACTTTGTTCAAAATCGTTTAAATACGTTTTAACTTGAGTATGAGGAGATCCACTATATATAGCAGATAGTGTAAATACACAACCCGTATTTATAATTGGCATTGTTGCATCTATACTTAAATTATACACATAAGAAGTACGGGTGCCCATAAATTGCATAATTGGTCCTGCCGATCTACCCAACACACTAATACTTGAGGTTACTTCAGTTGGATAACTAACATTTATATTTATAGTTTCTGATAATGCCCCAGTAATACATGGTGCTGGTTTGTTATTATATCCAAAGTTATATGTGATAACACCGTTTCTTACGTTATGTCCAATGGTCTTATTAATTCTTGAAGGGCTTAATGGTCTTAGACCAGAACCTAATGAGTTATATAACCCTTGTTGTGCCCTATTAAATAATCTACCTGTTACAGCAGAAAAGTATGTTAGTGCAGAAGCATATTTATCACCAGTAGTACTTTTTGTGATTACGTTTATTCCACTATAAGTATTTGATTCTAATCCCTGAATATTACCTTGTATACTAGCTGTTATAGTATCATTATCATAACTTTGTTGAATATCTATTGTAAAATCTTCTATAGCATTAGAGGGTACACCAGCAGTACTAGGTTTAAATACGGTCCATGTTTCGGCAATACTACACGTTCCAGCATATTTCTGTATAGACTGTGTTCTATGATGATTAAAATAAAGTCCACCATTAGGTAATCCAATACCAGTGGCATTTTGAGTACCTACTTGTCCGCTGCAAAAATCTGCGGCCCATCTCCAAGGCTCTCCAGATATAGTACCACATCCGGCATAAATTGCACGACCTTTTGCGGAAACATTATGTGTTAATTTATATAAATATGGGGTAGTATCAGTGGTTCCATTAGCGTTCCAACTAACATATGGTTTATCTTCTATAGGTTCAATTTGCCATTCTTCACTAATACTATCTAATTTACTTGTATCGACACTGGTTATTTCGCCAGCATTATTATCATCATATTCTAACTCTATAGTATAACCAACACTATTTATCCAATTATTTTGACTGTTTTTAAAAGACAGACTTAAAACACGGGCATAATTAGTAGATGTACCACCCACACAATTTAAAACAAATGGACAACCATTATCTTCAAGGGCTGTTGTTAAAGTATCCTTTTGTGAAAGCATATCACTAAATCCGCCATCTAAACTTATTAAAGTACCATCTAGTGTTACTTTAGTTACCGTAGATAATATTCTACCGTCTTCGGATTTTTTATATTCTTTTGTAAAAGTAGCTAATGGGACAGGGGAAAAATTATATGTTCCATAAAGCATTGTAACTGTATCAGCCATATTTATTTTCCTTTATTAAGCACCTAATGGTCTACCTGGAGATGTTGCATTGGTTTCTCCTGTAACCGCATCTACAGTACCGGTTTTAGGTAGTTGACTATTGATATAATCTTTAATAATTGGGGCGACTTCGGCGGCAAGTGCCGTAGCTAATGCTGATGCTCCATTAAGGTCTATCTTAGCAGTAACTTCACCACTAATATTAAGTGTAGTAGGTATTTTATTAAATAGTTGTTCAAATTTACTATAGAAATTATTCAAAGAACTCTCAAAATTAGCACTACCACCTCCACCATTAGCGGCGGCACCAGTCGATACAATACCACCATCGGCAAATCTTCTAAATCCACCCTGATTAATAGATTCCAACAGACCTCTATTTCTTGAGGTTGCGCCGCGATTAACCACAAACTCACCAGGGGTTAGGAGAGCAGGAACGGAATCTGTACCGGTAGCAGGACCACCCAATTCATATGGTTTTAAACCTTTTTGAGTAGCACTTAATAGTGTCTTTCTAGCTCTTATCCACTCTTTTGCACCCGCCATTTCTTCTGGCATTGTACCAGCAGCTATATTTGCATATACCTCATCTGTTTTAAGTAGGTATTGCTGTGTTTCTTTTGATGCTTTTGTATATTCTGAGGTTTTTTTAATAGCATCTTTATATCTATCTATAATACTATTAACCTTATCAAAATTTTGATGTTTTGGATCTAATATACCACTACGAGTTTCCATATGGTGAGCAAACTCATGTTTTGCCGCATCAATAGTAGACCTATCAGTAATAGATATTCTACCAAGTTTTGGATTATATGATGCTACAGGAACATAGTCTTTTCCAAATTGTTTTTCTACACCTTTTAATGTATCTTTACTCATTTTAGTAATAAATGGTTTGTCACCTTTCCAAGCAGAAGTATTAACAAAATCGTCTAAATGTTCTTCAAATTCGGCTATACTTTTTGGGTTTGGAGATAGTGAGGCTTTTATTGCTTTTGGTGCCTTGGGTGCCTTCGGTACTTTTGTCTTTAAGGTAGAGGGTGTAGCCTCAAAATCAAACATTGTTTGTTTCATCTTTGATGAAATAGATTCAGCAGTATTAGAAACCTTATCTTTAATATCAGCAAATGTCCAACTGCCTGGTTTTTTAATAGTTGTAGCATTTCTCATATTTCTCACACCACCAGTTTCTTTTGCTTTATTTCCGGCGGTTTTTAAGCCCTCCCATCCTTTTGCCGCATATTCTTTTGCTTTGGTTTTATAAAAATTCCACCCTTCACCAAAAATTGTTTCACTGAATGGTTGTGAACCTGCCTGTCCTATATATCGTGCCTCTTTTAGCGCTGTTTGAGTTGCTAATCTAGCAGGTATTTGTTTGGCTGCTTGTTTTGCCGCTTGTTGTATTATTTGTTGAGAGCCTTGTAAAACACTTTTCCCTAATCCAAAAGCACCCTTGGTTAATCCAACACCGGTTTTGAACATACCACCAGCACCAGTTATTAAACTAGCATGATTTAATAAACTACCAGTATTTTCTCCACCTGGGGTAATAGTTGTAATAGTATCTGTAGCACCTAATAAACCGGGTCTTTCTTCTATAGTTTTTGTTCCAGCTTCCACAGGACTCCACCAACTTCCTCCTATTTTTTCTCTGGATAATACTTTTGTTTCTGGGGTAAGCTCTGGTAATTGCTGTGGTCCTCTTATACCTCTAAACTTTTTACCTGTAACCTCAGTAGCAAAATCACCATTCGTTCCGGTTTTTGCCCAATCAGGAACCGACCCTTCTCTTTTACGTCTTTCCGAATCGTGAGATTCATTTAGGGCTTGTATAATACTATTTGCTCTTTGTTCTTTTGCTCTATCTTGTCCCGGTTTTAACATACCCAAAAGAGAACCAAATCCAGAAACACCTTTACCAATACCACCCATAATAGACTGAGTACCATCCCTTATGTTTGATTCTACCAACCTATTTTTCCATGTTGTAGTATCTGCACCTATTTGAGCAGAAATACCACTTTTATCTCTATAATCTGGCAATGGAGTATTATCAATAGTGCTTTTGAACACTCTTGGTGCTGCCGCCGCTCTAAATTCTGCTTCTTTATCTTTTTCATTTTGGGCTAATAACATACGAGCATCATAAGTATCTCCACCCTTTTTATTAAATGCGTCTTGTGCTTTAGCATCGGCGTAGCTATCATATCTAATACCATTTATATATATACCAGGTTGTTTTTGACCTGATTGTGCTATAACACGTTCTCCTTCATCAGGAATAATTTGTTGCCTATTTGTTTCATGTTGTGCTAAGGTAAGTAGTCGTCTTTCTTTAGCTTTTTCAAACTTCTTATCTCTTTCTATTTCATATTTAGTAGGCTCAAGAACCGGTGCAGAATCTAATGCGCCCTCCCAATCTTCTGGTTTAAGAGTTGGAGCAGAATCCAAAGCCCCCTCCCAATCTTCTGGTTTTGCAACTCCACCGTCAGCATATCTTCTTACAACTCCACCTCTAGCATATCCATTATTAATAGCCTGTAATAATCCCATATTTTGTTGTGTGGCACTTCTTCTAACCACAAATTCACCAGCAGATAACATAGCTGGGACACTATCACCACCAGTATAGTGACCAGGAACAATACCACCCTTTGCTGATGTTATAGGAGGAATACCCGGTCCCGCTGGTATTACAGGACCAACAGGGACAGGTAGTGATGAGCTACCTTTTAAACTATCTATAATACCCTGTTTTCCAGCCTCTCTAATTGCATCTGCTAATGTTCTAACAGATTCCGCCAATGATTTTTCTGTATCAATTTGTAAATTTGCCGCTTGTAGTTGTATATCAGCAGCAGCCCTATATTGATCTACTAATGGTCCTTTAGCTGCTTCTTCTACCTGATCCTCTAAAAGTTTTCTAGCACCAGGGGTAAGATTACCAGCAGCTTTTCCTATTGCCCCAAGCATTTCTCTTTTAGCAGCATCTCTTTGTTTATCATTTAACATTAAAGGAACTGCCCTTCTAAATCCGGCAATTGCTTCTGTTAATTGTAATTGAGATTGTGGTACTCCACCCGCTCTTACATTACCATATGCTGTCATTTCCCTCATAAAACGGAATCTCTCACCAGCACCCATTGATGCCAAATCTAAAATGGTATTACCAATAGCACTTTTTTGTTCCCTAACCTGGGATAGTTTTTCTTGTATAGCGTTTAATTTAGTATTATCAGTATGAAGAATTTCACCACCTTTTTTAATAGCTTCTAATTGTTTTACTACTTCCGCCTCTTGCTTTCTTAAATCTTCATATTCAGGAGATTTTATATCTTTAATTTCTGCCATTTTTCCCTTTAAAGCTGCTTGTTCAGCTAAAAGTTTACTTGATTTTTGTCCTAATGCAGCAGGACTTTGAGATTGTTGAGCATTTAAACCGGCTACAGCACCTAAACTTTCTAATCTTGCTTTAACAGGGGCATATTGTTCTTCAACGCTCATATCTTTATATGGATGTATTACCTTTTCTAAATTAAGACTGTGTGTAGCTTGTAAACTAGCAGCTTCAGACATTTTTTCATTAATCTGATTTTGTAAATTTAATTGATCTTGAATACTTTTAAGATATTCTTCCTGTATACCATTAATCTTATCTAAAATTTCAGCAGATAATTTATAACTAGATTCCGTTCCCTTATTAACAGACTCTCTCATATCTTTAATACCACCGTTCTCTAACCAATTTTGAGCAGTTATAGACTGGCCCTTAGTTCCGTTATCAATTGTGTTCCTCGCGGCGGTCTGTTGTTCCTCACTTAAATTAGTAAAAATTGTACTATTTTGTAATTCTGATTTTAAATTTTCTCCAGTAAGAGTCTTTTTTTCCGTCTTATATTTCTCGATAATTCTATTAACCTCTCCCTCAACACCTTGAGAAAAGTTATTACCAGACTCTATATATCCGGCAGCAGCTTGAACTTCCTTATTATCTGCTCCACCATATTTCGCAGTCATATTGCGTAACTGATTAGCCATTTGCTCACCGGTATGAGCATTTGGATTTTTGAACATATTATATGATTGTTGTTCTGATGTGGTCATTAAACCACCGGATAATAAAGAACTACGCATAGCCACCATGCCAGATGCGCCGTGACCAGAAATAGAAATTTTTGAACTAAGTTTTTCTATTCTATGAGCAAAATCTTCAAATACAATATTTGTTCTACTTATAGATGAATTTAATATTCTTAATTTTTCAGCCATTTCAAAAGCAACCCTACCTACTTCCCTACCACGTGTTGCCTGTTCATCTAACATATATTCATATTCTTTAGATCCAGTATCTCCTTTTGCTTCTATTTTTGACCACTTCTCAGCGCGTGCCTGATCACGAGAATCATTCATATTAAGATTGCCTTTAGCATATCCTCTCAATAATGCTGCTTCGTTTTCTGCCTGTTTCTTAGTTTTACCACCTTTTTCAACACCTATATCAGCAAAATCAGTACCACCAGCAATAAGTTTTTCTATAGCTGTAGCTGATTGAGTACCAATACCAACATTAGCCTGAGCATAATTACTCAGTCTTATTTTTTTTTGATTTTCTACATCTTGATCTTGTTGTTTATTTAATCCCTCAGTAATAGATGTACCACCCCATAATGATTGTATACCACCAGCCCATCTCATAGCACCTTCTGCTAACATACCAGGTAAACCTTTTTGGGCACTAACAGCATTTACATCTTGATCTATCTGTGCGGTCATACCATATAGATTTCCAGATGATGTTCTATTTTTAAATTCCTCTACTGCTGCCTGTGCAGAAACAGCAGATGCGGCTTTACCCATAGCTTCTGCAAGGTTGGATACGGCACCCTTAGCTAGGTCATTAAAAGCCTTATCTAACTCCCTTGAAGATGCTTGTAATTCTACCGTAGCTTTAGATTGCATTGAGGCAGCTTGAGCCTCTCTTATACCACCGACAATACCCATAGCAGCACCCACACCCATACCCATAATTCCACCAATTTTGCCTAGTTTTCCAGGCATCATTTCTCCTAGCATTTTACCGCTACTTATTCCCATTAATCCACCACCAACAGCTTGACCAATTTGACTTTCTGGACCCGCATAACCAGCAATAGAAGCACCTGCCATCATTCCCATTGCACCCATACCACCAAATTTATCTGCTGTATTACCTACCCAATTTAAAGCCCTACCAGTAGCTCTACCTGTTTTATATGCTAATGAACCTGGAGGAGGAACATTGGCCTTATCAATACGTCCCTTAGCTCTAGCTAAAGATTCAGTAAATGCATCACCTTTACTTTTACCAGATTGTAAAGCCTTACTTAAATCTTTTAAGGCTTGATTAGCTATTTTAGTATCTCCACCCATAGCCTCTATTTTATCTACTAGTCCATTCATTGATTTTTCAAAAGCCTGACCAGAAAAACCCGTAGCAGAAGATACTGATGACATTCTATTTTGTATGGTTGGATTTTGAGCTAAATCACCAGCGGCAAAATATTGAACTGATCCACCCTGAGCAAACCCCTGTACCTTATCGGCATGATTCATCTGGCGAAGGGTGTGAAGACCTATTCTTGAAGCGGCATTTTTATTGATGACAAATTCGCCGGGAGTGAGCATAGCGGGAACGGTATCAACAGAACCACCAGAGGCTTTTTTCATTCTTGCGGCAGCTTTAGCTCGTAACAATCTATTAGATGCTGTTTTTTCTTCTTCTGGTGATAGACTTAAATTATTTTTAACCTGTTTACCAATATCGTTATATATTTTCTTATATACACTATCTACCTGTTTTTTATTTAATATTTTTTTTGCTTCAGTTGGTATATTTGGATCAATATCAAAAGCCTTAGCAATATTTTGCAGTCCTTTAGGAAAATCTATATCTTCAATAGGACTACTACTTAATTCGTATGGGGCACCAGCAGACATTAAGGAGGCTTCAAACATATGTCCTGTCATAGCTTCTAAACCAGATCTTTTTAACTCATCTTCTGATAATGCTCTTGATGATCTTGCACCTATAGAATTAGTTAAAATCTTACTACCAGTTCTAGCTGTTCTACCTAATGACACCACCATTTGGTTTTTAAAATCATCTTTAACTTTAGGAGATACTAATTTTGTTATGATATTAACATTAGAACCTATCCCAGATGCGTTTAATCCGGTTTTAATTTGTTGTTGAGTTAATCCTGATAACTTACCAGCGTTGCTATTTTGAAGTGATTTTATATCTAATGACATATTAGAAACAGGCATTGATCCATCTGTTTCTAAAGCGGCCACCCCATAAACCTTACCTCCACCGGCATACTTATTCATCTGTGCTAATCTACCAGTACCAATAGCCTTCACAGCATCTTTTCTAATAACAAATTCACCAGGAGTCAACATCGCCGGATGGGTGTCTTGATTTCCACTACCCGGAACTAAACCACCACCAGCCATTTTAGAACCTCTAACACCACCAAAAAATCCTTTCATAACTGGTGCAATAGAACCCATCATCTTCATACCAACTACCATAGTTAATAGAGGAATAACCGGTTTAATAGCATCACCAAGAGTAATAAAACTATTAGCGACAGCAAGAATAGTTCCCATTATTGCTTTAAATGTACCAGTCTGAGATATATCACGAATAAGAGCCAAAAAGCGTTCATGCGTCTTTGTTAATTGAACTGTCCATGACTCTTGTGCGGTAGCCGCCGCATCAGTTAATTGGTTTTGTCCAGCCTGGGCTACAGCCAATGCTCTAATACGAGTTTCAGCTTGCATTAACATAGGTAACACTTTACCTATTTGACGATAACCACCAAGAGCTTCACCAATTTTAAGGAACTCCATGCTTCGTGGGTCCATCTTCTTCATGGCTTCTGAAATTTTATTAATAGCCTCATATGGACCAATAAATTTACCCTCTAGGTCAACAAGGTCAACACCAAGCTGTTTAAATATATTTACACTTTCTGGACGAGCTAAACGTGTAAAGATGGTTCGCATACCAGTAGCAATAGATTCGGCACTTTCACGAGTAGTAGCACGAATAGAAGTAAAGATAGCCATAAACTTATTAAGAGATTCAGTACCAGTATCTACACCAGTATTCATAACAGCAAATGCACCACCAGCGATACGAACAGCAGTAATAAGGTCTTGAGATTCAACGGCGAACTTAGCAGCAACGGCGTGCATAGAAGATAGGGCTTTTTCAGTATCGGCACCGCTAATATTAAACTGCTTCATTAAGGCAATAGTACCTTCAATGGTTTGGTCAACATTATGGAAAGCTGGTGCCAACATAGATTTAGCAAGGGCGTTCATCACATCCTTCATATCTTTAGCACTCAAACCAGCTTGAACTAACGTATGAGAAATTTCAGTTAATTTAGCAGATGAAACACCAAGAGTTGTGCTAAGAGATTGAATTTGCGCGCCAAGAGTAGCATAAGAACCGGCAATACTACTACCACTCAACTGTGATAACTTGACCATTGTATCTTGGAACTTAATAGCTTCCGCCACGGCATTTTTAAATGCCATACCAAAACCCATAATAACACCAGTAGCTAGGGCGAAACCGGCAAATCTTCGCACAGCTAATCCAGCCACATGACCAAATTTTTCCATACCATTTGTAGCATCAACAGTAGCTTTAGCAACAGCCTTAGTGTTGGTAACGGCATTTTTCATTTGGGTGTTCATACCAGTAAGATTAACACCTTTAATAGCAGTACCAAGTGAGTTAATGGCAGAGGCAGCACTACTTGCCACCTGTGTTGTGGTCTTTAAGGTGGTATTGAAGGCGGTAAAGGCAGCGTTTAAACCTTGAACTGTAGATGCGGTAGCACCCGTGAATTGTATAGCCACATTCGCTTTAATACTATTAAGAGATGTCTGTATAGAGGAAACCATTGGACGCAAGTTGCTTGGACCCGCGAGAACCAAGTTAGCGACAAGGTTGAACTGCCTAGCCATATTTGACCCCTTTTAATGCTGTATTAACGCTTTGTTTAGCGTGAATAATTCTATAATATAGTGTGTGATATTCCACATTGCAATCTTCATGTCTGGATAATTGTGCTAATGTATAATTTTTTCCTTTATATATAATAATTCTATTTGATCTTTTATTATTAGCATTATCTAATCGAGTAACCCATCTAATATTTCCCTTTTCATAATGTCCGTTGTTATTTATTCTATCAATTTCTAAATCTTCATTCCGGTTCAAAGACTCTGCATATTCAATAAAGTTTTTTAATGCAATATTTCTAGCTGTTTTATTAAAATTCCAATAATCTGCTATTTCTATTCCCCTTGCCCCATAATCCTTAAAACTTTTATCCTTAATATTATTACATCTACTATTAATTCTTTCTAAAGTACCATATAAATGATGGTGAGAAAGATGGTGCATAGGAATATTTACGCCTTGTTTTCTAGCCTGTGTTCTAATTGATGCTATAGAGTGTTTTGATATTATTTTTGCTAATTCATAAATATTTATCTTATGATAATTTTGAGTTAATAGCTCTTTTTCCTGTTCTGTCCATTTTATATTTTTAGGGTTTGGATATTCTATTTGGCTTCTACAGGTTTTACAAATACTCTTTCTACCATAAATACCCGATTTTTTACGATGAAATTCTTCCAAGATTTTAATCTTTCCACACTTACTACATTTCTTACTATTCATAACGATTCCCTATCCTATAAAAAATGGTTATACCATCAGCACCATATTGCGCGCTCTCCGGTATAACCACTATCCGCTTATTTAACTAACTTCAGTATTAACAACTTCTGATTTTGGTTCAGATTTTGGTCTGCCCCTTTTTGGTTTTTCCTCAGAAATAACTTCGGAATCAGTTTTAATCTCTATATCAGATTTAATCTCCTCGATAATTTCCGTTCCATCATCATTTAAGAACGGTTTTGAATCCACAACATAATCACCCTGCTCATTAATCTCATTCCCGAACTTGTCAACGAACTTACCATCAGCACTAATAAATCTACCGTTCTCGTCAACCAGGCGACCTTCGGAGTCAACCAATTGACCATCTTTATTAACAAGATGAAGTTTATCATTAATGAACTTATACTTTAAAAGAAATTGATTTTCGGGCAACCCCTTTTCAGCCTGATCCCCTATGGTGTAAAGCATCCCAGCCAACTTCTCAGCAGCCTGAATAGCAACTTCACCAGCCCCAGAAATAAGATAATCGTCCAAACTCTTAAAGTACTTCTGTTCTTCACCCTTCTCATCATTATACACCAAACACGACGTAACTAACGCATTAAAATGAGCATTATCTGCTTGTCCTTCTGCTGTCATATTATCTAAAGTAGACCTATCAGCAAGAAGTTCTCTAAGTTTTAAACGAGTTTCCTTCATAGCTAATGCAACTTCTCTAGCTTTGGATAGTTTAATACCACCCATCTTTAATTGCTTTTCCTTTTCCAATAGGTCTTTGGAATACTTATTATATTGTTCTTCACGCTCATCATCCCACTGACCGCGTGAACGTAAAAGTGTATTAACCTGGGCGCGAAGGGGTGCCTTTGATTGCAGGGCTTCCACAAAAGCCTCATTACGAGCCTTGGCTGCTTCCTTATAATCGGCAATAGCTGGCTCATATACACGAAAAACTGTATCCTTATCATTTGATTTCGTTGTAAATTCTTCAAACTTTCTCATACTAATTTCCTTCCTTTTTAATTATAAAATCGGTCTTGTATTGGTTCCACTGTATACTATATTCCTGCATTTCTTCCGTAGCCGCACGAAGCTGGCTATTGCAATGATTTAAAATCTCAGTGCGCAGTACATCCCACACCTCCTCTTTAAATCTCTGTTGATCCTCCGTGATCTGAGAGGGGTCTAATCCATACCCCCACAAAAACCCTAACTGTTCTTCACACCTAGCAATTGTACCAATCATAGCTGTTTTAAACTTCTTTCCTATATTGGCAATTAGGCGTTTCTTAGAACCGATGGCATATCTCTCTTGATTTGTTTTGCGCGCGCTCTCATATAGCTTATGAAGCTGCGTATAATTGGTAGGTTGTTCCATTATATTACCTTATTCCTGCTTTAAATTTTTCCGCTAATAATTGTCTTATAGCCATCTGTTGGTCTGGTAACATAGAGTCTGATAGTTCACCAGCCTGATTTATAGCCTCTTTCCTCTTAGATTTGATTGCCCTACCCTCTAAAGTATTAAGACCTTCAATTCTCTCTATATCCTCTTTGGATGATGCAGGAAGAAAAACCTCTTGTGCGCTATCTGGGATTCCGGCGGTTTTAGACACCTGTTCGCCCTTCTTGGCTTCTCTTTCCCTTCTTTGATGGATCATCCATCCATCTAACGCATCATCATCATTAATAATAGCCTCATGTGGGGCTTCTGGATGTTCATTAATACTGTCGAACATCTGACTAAATAAGATGAGATTACGTTGTTCCCCACTTAATAGTACACCATTCTGAGGAAAAATGTGAGATTTACCCGCGCGCCACATTGACGACCAGGGTTCATTTCTAGCTATATCTTTAAAATGGGCGGGTAAAAGTGTATGATCGTTTATTATTGATTGGGCAAGATTAACTAAGCTAAAATTTGCCGACTCAAAATCTGGGAAAAATAATTCGCCGTTCGCCCCATACACTATATTACACGCTATATATTGTGATTTAATAATATTGCCGAAACCACTTATTGTTAGATAATCTAGTGAGTGTTTTATTTCCTCAATCTTATCAATTTGGTCTTGTATACTTCTAAGTTGATTTTTATAATGAAGTCTATTATTAAGATTAAAAAACGCCTTATAGATTTCGACCTTACATTCCTCCATATTCTTTTCTAACTGCTTCAGTTTTTCACCCATGTCTGGGTTCCACAGTCCATTATATGTAAGAACGCGCTCACAATCATTCTCTTTAAGCCAAGAATGATATTTATATTCCTCGATAATCTTGTCATATAGGTCTTGGGAAGACGCTAATATATCAATAGTTGGAGTGTAAATCACACAATCCTGTCCTAATATACTACACTTTGTTTTTCCCTGAATAATCCTATAAACAAGAGATGTTCGCTCTTGCATATTCATAATTAATGTACTAAATGTGTAACCGTAAAGTCATTATATCCTTTGTATGTATAAGTTGTTTTAACATTTCCACCACCAGCATCCCCACCTTGATAACTTACGGCTACCAATCTATTATTAGTACCCATATCTACAGTTAGATCATTACAAACTGATATATAAATAGGTTGTGGAGCATTACTACTATAACCAGTACATGACATATTTACCGGTGTAGAAATATTGTATCCACCAGTCGGGGTAATAGTAATTTCGGCGGTAGTTTCCATAGGCAGGGTTGGTAATCTAAAAAATGGAATCTTACTACCAAATTGTGGAATATTTTCTCTATTAATATTTGCAGATACAGTTATATTATTAATGTGTGAATCACTTGGAATCTCGGATGGTATGATGGTAGACCCTAAATTTATATCCCAACGACGACTAATTCCACCAACACTTGCGGGAGAATCTGTATTATCAAAAACACCCAAAAATGAAGTATCCCAGCTTTTATGATTTCCCACAAACCCCACTTCTTCTGAAAAATTACTATTAGCGTCGAAAATATATTTAACAGATGAAATATATAATCCTGTAGATTGTAGGGTGGATAATGGGGTGTCATAAGCAAACTGTTCTTTATCATCAAAAACAGATAGGGCAAACGATGTTCTCGTTAATGCCCTATTATGTAATGTTGAATCTATACTACCTTGAGTAGCTAAAAGATATATTAATGAATAACCATCTAATACTTTTTTAAGATTAATCTGTACCTCATAATTATTTTCAATAATACCAGAAAGTGCTATTTCTCCACACGATTGTACTGGTTCAATTGAATAGGACGTACTTATTCCAACGCTCTGTAAACCATGAATAGGTGTAAATGGTTGACCATTAGCACCACCAATTCCAGCCTGTTGAACAGCATAATAAATACGATTTCCCATCTCTATCCTTCCTAATAAAAAAGATTAGGGTGTCACTCGCCTGTCAAGGGATATAAGAAATTAGGCTATCGCTTCACACTAATCTTTAAATTTTTTAAGTATTTTTATACTATTTAGTTTCGCAGATATGAATTATATCCAGCAGTACCACACCATGATTGTCCTTCTCCACTGTGAATAACAGTAAAGTCGTTAAATGTATGGAATGTGTAAGACACTGTTACCTGTCCACCACCAGCGTCACCACCAGTATAGTTTACAGAAGCCAACTTATTCTTTTGTCCTGCGTAAATACGAGTTCCTTCACAGGTGCAAACACGAATTGTACTATTACCCACATTACCAAGGTCAGCAGTACAAGGAGCATTACTTGTGCTAAGAATACCGCTTTCAGTAGCGGAAATCATATCACCAGAAGTCGCCATAATAGAAATTTCAGTTGCAACCTCTACAGGGAAAGTTGGGGTACGGAAATAAGGTGTCTTTCTACCAAGTTCTGTAAGGTTTTCACGATTAAGATTAACGGAAAGAGAAATACTATCAATGCGGGCACGGTTAGCATTAGTTAAATCATTCGTACCAGAATCACTAATACCAGCAACTTCTTTAGGCAAGCAGGTAGCTAAAGGATCAAGGATATAATTACCATAACCAGCTACAGCACTCTTACCATTTGCAGGAACCCAAGAGAAATTAATATCTTGTCGTCTTGCCACACCAACAATACTTAATGGTTGGTCTGTACCATCAAATTGACCTATACCAGTTGGACCACCAGCAGGATATGGTGCCCATTGATTAGCATTAACGCGTGAGTCACCCTTCCACAATTTTTGATTACCAACTAAGGTAATTTCTTCATCAAAGTTACCATCTTTGGGGAAATTATACTTAATAGAAGAAACATACATACCAGACGCTTCCATAACACCAACCGGAGTACCAGCGGCAGAAGTATTGCTTTCGTCATAAATACTTAGATTTACAGCACATTTAGTAACTGCTCTAGCAGCCAAGGTAGGAGTAGCGGCATCAGCAGTAGCTAAACAGTAAATTGGGGGATAACCATCCAATACCTTTTTCAACGATATTTGAACATCGGGAATTTCTTCAATGTTTTCATATAGTGACTGTTGACCTAACTCGAAAGCCTGTGTTAAGTTAAAATTGGTGGTTACGCCCACGCTCTGCAAACCGTGAACCGGTGTCACGATATTTTGTAGGTCAGGCTTAATACACACCTGTTGAATTGCATAATATATTCTATTGTTAGCCATTTTCTATCTCCCTTATTAGTTTATTTTGCATATGTATGCTACTTTATTATACACCGAAATACTAGATATTACCGAAAACTACCTCTAACGTACTTCTTACCACACCCTCATATAGGGTTGGGTTTAAAGATTGCACATCAGCCATTACAGTTTTAGTAAATCTACACTTTCTATACCTAAAACCAGTCTCAGATACTAAATCTGGATAGTTTATGTGGTTTTTACGAGAACCCTTTGCGTTTAATGGATAGTATTGTCCGCTTGTGACCTGATTACTGTTAAATAACCAGATATATTTATCATTTTGCAGGGATAAAATACTAACTAAATCATTACGCGTCTTTCTATTATCGGCCAAAACGTGGAATAACATATCCTGTTCAACCTCTAAAGCACCGTTTCCTAGCTCATAACCTTTTGAGGTGCCTCTTGGAACTGTCTCAATTATTATGGCCGGTAATTGTATCCTATGATATGCCCCAATTGACCAGTCGCCGGTTTGGGGGTCTTGAGTAAATTGTTTGTCCGCGCTATCAAATGATCTATATTGTAGTTCTTTCCACCAGGGCGCATCATCTGCTGTATAGACTTGTACGTTTTTATAGCTATAATCGGCGGTTACTACTGAACCAGTTGGAACCCCAGTATTTAATACTACTCTGCCTAATGGATAGTTTATTGAATAACTTGTAGGAATAAGTGGCATATTGTTGACTTTAACTATGTTGATATTAATGGGGTTATTAGTCCCCTTATAATTTACACCACTTTCCCACACCCAGTCTTTTCTATTTGATTGCCACACCTGACCATTACTATAACTACTATCTTTCACCCAGTTTAATTTAGATGGGTGACCATAATATGTGCCGCTATATCCGGTAGCATTAGTCCATGCACCTATATTTAATAATGACCAATCCAACCACATCTTGACATTGTTTTCTAACTCTGTCATTAGTTGTGAGTCAGTATAACTAGTGATACCCTTAAATGTTAGGTATCCTTCTTGACATCCCATTTGATAAATCTCTTTTAGTTACAATCTCTTTTCTATTTCTATCTCTATCATATCACTAATTTGGTCAGCTATTTTATCCAGTAATTTAGTCACAAAATTATTATTAGTTGTACCAGCAAATTCCGGCGGAACCCTCCAACGACCAGTAGATTTCTTAACCATTAAAGCCATTCCGCTTCTACTTGTCGGCCCGCCCTTCATTACAACCTCAAATTCGCGCACCACAATCTTATCACCAAAAATTAACAACCATTCTAACCAGGGTAATACTTGTCCAACCCTAGTTATAATATTCGCTGCATCAGATGAAATAACATCTAACCAATCTGTCTTCAACATATTTAGAATTATACCACCCTTCAATACTGTTTTACCAGTGACGGGCTTATAATCTACAATAATTTGATCTACCCAAATATCTAATATTGCCGACAACCTTGAGTCCACATCGTCGGGCAAGCCAAATTCTGCTCTTAATTGTCCACTTTTTAAAGATTGCCACTCATCACAACCAGTTATAGCAGCCACAAATAGTGCGCGTATAGAACCCTCAATTGATTTTGCAGAACTCGAAAGCACCCCATTTAAAACCGCCCCAATTTCGCCCATAATCAAATCGGCAATCTGCGAGGTCGATTCCACCAATTTTAATGATAGTTGCATAAATAATCCCTAACCGATGCGCTTCCACATAACCAGCACATATGAGTCCGCACCAAGCCCAATCGGGTTTGGTTCCGATGTTCTTTGAAAACGGTGTTTAACATATTGTGAAATATCCGTGTCTAATATAACTTCTTGGGCATTTTTAAGGTCCGATATAGTTGATATTTTGCTCATTGTTTGACACTGACCAAACGGCGTCATACTCTGATCGGGCACCCCATTCCACCCAATCCAATCCTTGTAATTCCAAAGAACCATTAGGTTTAAATCTTTAGTATTTGATGTCGCAACTAATCCAACCCCACGACAATATGGGCAAACTCCGTTGGTGAATGAAATTGGCCCGCCCCCATTATATTGATTACTTGATCTCTGCGTCATTGGGTCAAAAAGGCAATTGGGACATTCTGTAAATTGGGTATTAGCAAATATAAGTTGACAAGGAACCGTTAATGCCGGATTTTCCAATAGGGAATCAATAGCATCTTGAAAGATTTGCTTAAATTGATCGTTAATAATTCCACTAAATATGTTGCTCATATTATTATTCCATATTGGACCTATCCTATACTCATAACGATTTCTTCACCAGTTCCCCCTGCTGCTTGTCCTGCTGCCTGACCTAATGCAAATACCTCTACATTATCGGAAATTGCCCCCGCGTCGTACACCGCTTTCGTCCCAGCGATGCCTTCCGCCGCACCGAACATGACGGAGGTATCGGTGCCGTCTGTGTCCAGGGTTTTGTTGGTGG